>Ga0209564_1000218_pt1 | contig 130563 bp, 108 predicted proteins | sample AraplaCol_mMF_r2_FD_184272 | JGI IMG/M metagenome (GOLD analysis project Ga0209564, IMG submission 184272) | Arabidopsis root microbial communities from North Carolina, USA - plate scrape MF_Col_mMF_r2 (SPAdes) (version 3) | ecosystem: Host-associated > Plants > Roots > Endosphere | place... | reverse complement strand
CCAACCACATGGACATGGAGTCGATCGAATCGCTGCAGATCGCGCTGGACAAGTTCACGGGCACGCTGATCTTCGTGTCGCACGACCGCGAACTGATCAACGGCCTGGCCACGCGCGTGATCGAGGTCCGCCCCGACGGCACGATCACCGACTACCTGGGTACGTACGACGAGTACCTGCAGTCGCAAGGCATCGAGGCGTAAATTCGGCGGCATTGCCGCTTCGTCATATCGCCAGAAAAGCCGGCCCGCCGTCAGGTGTGCCGGCTTTTTTCAATTTGTCCCAGACGGCCCACGTCGATTTGCCGCCTTCCACTTCACCCCCGCCTCACTGTCCCTTCACCTGCCGCCACGACACTGGCCGCTCCAATCCCCACCGGAGCCCGCCATGCACCGCCGCCGCCAGATCGATGTCCCCGCTTTCCTTAGCCGGCTCCGCAAGTTGCTGGGTGTGCCGGAGCGCTCGACCGTTGCTTCGCGGGATGGCGGATAATACGCACCGCTCTCCTTGCCGCGCCCGCCCATGAAACAACCGTCCATTCTGGTGGTGGAAGACGAATCCGCCATCGCCGATACCATCCTGTACGCACTGCGTACGGACGGCATGCAGGCCGACCATTGCGTGCTGGGCGGCGACGCGCTGGCCCGGTTGCGCACGCAGCGGCCCGATCTGGTGGTGCTTGATATCGGCCTGCCCGATATCAACGGTTTCGAGGTCTGCCGCACGTTGCGCACGTTTTCCGATGTGCCGGTGATCTTCCTGACGGCGCGCCATGAGGAAATCGACCGTATCGTCGGGCTGGAGATTGGCGCCGACGACTACGTGGTCAAGCCGTTCTCGCCCCGCGAACTGGCGGCCAGGGTGCGCGTGATCCTGCGGCGTGCCCGGCCGCAGGCGGAGGGGGCGGCACCCGCCAGCGCGGCCACGCAGACCACGGTAGCGACGGCCGCGACGACTGCCACGCCAGCCCCCACTGCGCGCCAGACAGGCTTCCAGCACGACGCCGAAGGCGCGCGGGTGTCCTACCGGGGCCAGTGGCTGGATCTCACGCGTTACGAATACGGGTTGCTGGCCGTCCTGCTGCAGCATCCGGGGCGCATCTATGCTCGCGCCCAGTTGATGGACCTGGTCTGGCACGACGCGATCGACACGGTCGACCGCACCGTCGATACCCACATCAAGACCTTGCGCGCCAAGCTGCGCGAGGTGGACCCGGCCGGCGACCCGATCCGCACCCATCGTGGCATGGGCTATTCGCTCGAAGTGCTCGAAGCCTGAATCGACTCTGATCCGCCCATGCACATCGGCCTGCGTATCTTCTTCGGCTTCTTCCTGGTGGTTGGCCTGGCGACGTTCCTGACGCTGCGGGTGTTCGTGCAGGAGGTCAAGCCGGGGGTGCGCCAGGCCATGGAAGACACGCTGGTGGACACCGCGCATGTGCTGGCCGTGCTGGCGGCCGACGATCTCAAGGCCGGCCAGATTGCCGATGGCGCCTTTGCCCGGCGCCTGGCGCAACTGCGCGAGCAGCCCGTGGACGCCAGCGTCTGGGGCATGCACAAGGACGCGGTGGGCTACCGCATCTACATCACCGATGAACACGGCATCGTCCGCTTCGATACGGCGGGCCAGGCGATGGGCGCCGACTATTCGCGCTGGAATGACGTTTACCTGACCCTGCAGGGCAAGTATGGCGCGCGCAGTACCCGGTCGGATCCCGCCGACGAAAGCAGTTCGGTGATGTATGTGGCGGCGCCGATCCGCGACGGCACGCGCATCATCGGCGCGCTGACCGTGGCAAAGCCGAACCGGGCCGTGGCGCCATTTATCGCGCGCAGCCAGGGCGTGATCCTGACCTATGGCCTGCTGCTGATCGGCGGGGCGGCGGCGATTGGCGTGCTGTGTACGCTCTGGCTTGTGTTCGGCCTGCGCAAGCTGCAGCGCTACGCCCGGGCGGTGGCCGCCGGCGAGCGTGCCGAGATGCCGTTGCGGGGCGCGAGCGAGCTTGCCGAACTGGGCCGGGCTGTGGAAACCATGCGCTTGCGGCTGGAAGACAAGCAGTATGTGGAGCACTACATTCACACGCTCACGCACGAAATGAAGAGCCCGCTCGCGGCCATTGGCGGCGCGGCCGAACTGCTGCAGGAGGACATGCCGGCCGCCGACCGCCAGCGCTTTGTCGGCAATATCCGCGGCCAGGCGCAACGGCTGGATCTGCTGATCCGCAAGCTGCTGAAGCTGGCCGAAGTCGAACAGCGGCAGCATCTGGAAAAGCGCGAGCCAGTGTGCCTGGCACAGGAAATCGGCCAGATCGTACAGTCGCTGGAGCCCAGGGCGCGCCAGCGGGCCGTGCAGCTGCGCTGGCAGGCGCCCGACACCGAGCCGGTGGTCAATGGCGATGTGTTCCTGCTGCGGCAGGCCATCGTCAATCTGCTTGAGAATGCGCTTGATTTTGCGCCGGCGGGAACCGCCATCGATGTATCGCTGTTGCAGTCGGCCAGGCCGGACCAGATCGTGCTCAGGATCGACGATCGCGGGCCCGGCATCCCCGACTATGCGATGGACCGGCTGTTCGAACGCTTCTATTCGCTGCCGCGCCCGGATGGCCGCGAGCGCGGCACCGGCCTGGGGCTATGCCTGGTGCGCGAGGTGGCGCTGCTGCATCAGGGGGCGGTCGCCGTCACCAACCGCGAGGGCGGCGGGGCACGTGCCGAGCTGGTGCTGCCAGTGGCGGACTGACGCGCCAGCCGGCCAGCGGCATGCGCCGGCGCTGCAGGCAACCGCCTGACTTCACACGCTTCACGCCGGCTCCCCGCCGGCCACATCTTGCGCCCACAGGCACTGGCTAGTCTTGCGGCATCTCCACTCGCAAGACTCCCATGAACAAGGCCCTGTTTTACCGCATCGCGATTATTGCCGGCGTGATCCTGCTGTTGTGGATCGCGCTGCAGATGGTGCTTGGCGTCGTGCGCGAGCGCAGCCAGTACCGCGACGCCGCCGAGCAAAGCATCTGGCAGAGCTACGCCGGTCCCCAGACCCTGACGGGTCCGATCCTCGTGGTGCCCTACAAGGAGGTGGTGGCCGTGGCGGTGCCCGGAACCATACCGCTGCAGAATCGCGAGGAAAGCCGGCGGCTGCTGGTGTTTCCGAAGACGCTGCAGGTACGCGCCGACGTGACGCCCGGCGAGCGCTATCGCGGCATCCACAAGACCATCGTCCATGAGACCGCCACCCAATGGGACGGCACGATCGTGCTGCCAGACCTGACGTCCGACGAAGACTTGCCGAAGTCCGTGGGCCATGTCCGTTTCGAGATGGGCCAGCCTTATGTGGTGCTGGGGGTCGGCGATATGCGCGGGCTCATGGCGGAGCCGGTGCTGCAATTCGACGGCAAGCCCGTCCGGTTCCAGCAGGGTGCCCGGCTGGAAAGCCTGCCGCAGGGTTTGCATGCACGGATCGATGCGGGTGGCGCGGCTGGCAAGTCGCTCGACGCCCGCACGGTACCGTTCAGCCTGAAGCTGTCGGTGCTGGGCGCGCGCTCGATGGCGCTGGTACCCGTGGCCGATCACAACCAGTTCACGATGCGCTCCCCGTGGCCGCATCCGAGCTTTGACGGCGATTTCCTGCCGCGCCAGCGCACCGTGACCGACGATGGATTCAACGCGGAATGGTCCGTCACGGCCTTCAATACCCATGTGCGCGACCAGCTGGCCGGCAATCCGGGGCCGAATAATCCGATGTCGCTGCAGGCCGCGTCCGTCACGCTGATGGAGCCGGTCAATATCTACGTCAAGGCCGAGCGGGCCGTGAAGTACGGGCTGTTGTTCGTGCTGCTGACCTTTGCGGGACTGTACATGTTCGAGCTGGTCAAGGCGCTGCGCATCCATCCGATCCAGTACCTGCTGGCCGGGCTGGCGCTGGCAATGTTCTTTCTGCTTCTGGTCAGCCTGTCGGAGCATGCGCCGTTCCTGGTGGCCTATCTGGCGGCCAGCGCGGCCTGCATCGGGCTGCTGGGCTTCTATCTCACTTTCGTGCTGCGCAGCTGGCAGCGCGGCGCGGGATTTGCGGGGCTGCTGACCGCGCTGTATGGCGCGTTGTACGGGCTGCTGGTGTCCGAAGACAACGCGCTGGTGCTGGGCTCGCTGCTGCTGTTCGTGATGCTGGCCGGCATCATGGCGATCACGCGCAAGGTGGACTGGTATTCGGTGGGTAACCCGGCGCCGGCATCCAGTCAGGAGGGCGGCGCGTAGCCGGGGCACCGCCGCGTCTTGTGGGGCCGCTCAATCCGTCCAGCGGTATTGCACGGTCAGCGATCTTCGCCTTGACGTCCGTAATGGGCAGGGATGGGTCGATGAGTACGTCGCCAGCCAGCCGGGCATACGTGGCAAGCACGAAATGCGTGCCGGTCGGCGCTGCGGAATAGGCGCGGGGTTCCAGTTCCTGGGCCATCGCGCAACGGGCAATGGCGCCAAGGCAGGGCAGCAGGCACCGGACCCATCGCGTGCGTGACGCTGGCCTGTCCGGTGTCTGCATGGCTCGTGTCCCGGGGAAGCCTACCGCGCTGGCGCCACCCCCATCTCGGCGAGCAGGTCGTCGAGCTGGTCGATGATCGCGTGCGCGGTGATCTCGCCCTTGGACTTCTGCAGCGCCGTGCCCAGCGTGTCGCGCAGCGCCGCCAGTTCCACCACCGTGGCGGCCTTTTCCACCTTCACCTGCAGCACGTAGCCGCGCAGGCCCAGGTGGTTGCCGATCACGTCGGTATAGAAGTGGTAGAGGCGCTTGTAGCCGTCGGCGCCGGCCGGCGCACCGGCAGCTACCGGCGCCATGGCCGGTGCGATGGTGGTGTCGGCCAGTACGTCGCGGTCGTCCACGCGGTCGTCGATGCCCTTGCCGTCTGGGGTATTGAAGCCCGAATACGCGGCGAACAGATTGGTGTCGGCGGGTTTGCGCGGCGCCGACTGCCTGGCGGGGCGCGGGGCGGGTACCGATGCCTGGACAGCGGGCGCGGATACCGGTTCGATCAGGCCCAGCGCCAGCAAGGTATCGAATGCCTCCTCGGCCACACCCATGCCGCCAACTTGCGCCAACAGCTCTGATTTGGCGCGTTCTCCGTTCACGATCAGCAATAGCGCTCGCAGTTTCTGGTCCAGCTTGCGTGCGCGCGTGCGGATTTCCTCCTGACCAGCCTCCGTCTTGTGATAGATCGGGTCGACCATGTCTCGCTCCTTTGTTATGGATCGGCCGCCCGCGGCGAGAGCCCTCGGATCGAGTGTCTGCGCGGCCGATTATCGCCATCTTGTTGTCCGGACTGGCCTGCGGCGATGAAAATTCGAATCCGCAAACCGGCCTACAATGTGGTGCTCCATAAAAGTAACAAAAATTTTGCAATCGCCGATCCACCTGATGAGGGCTGTGGCCATGCAACAACGAGACAAACTGTTTATCAACGGCAAGTGGGTGGCTCCCCACGGCACCGGCAGTATTGAAGTGATCCATTCCGCCACCGAGGCGGTCATGGGCAAGATTCCTGAAGGACACGCCCGCGACGCCGAGGATGCCATCGCGGCCGCCCGTGCCGCATTCGATGGCTGGGCCGCCACGCCGCCGGCCGAGCGCGCCCGCTATATCCGCAAGATTGCCGAAGGCCTGAAGGACCGTGCCGAAGAGCTGGCGCAGATGATTGCCGGCGAAGTGGGCATGCCGATCAAGCTCGCGCGCGCCATCCAGGTGGGTGGCCCGGTATACAACTGGGGCCAGGCTGCCGCGCTGCTGGAAGGCTTCACCTTTGAAGAGCAGGTGGGCAATTCGCTGGTGGTGCGTGAGCCCGTGGGCGTGGTGGCGGCAATCACCCCGTGGAACTACCCATTGAACCAGATCACCCTGAAGGTGGCGCCGGCGCTGGCGGCCGGCTGCACCGTGGTGCTCAAGCCGTCGGAAGTGGCGCCGCTCAATGCCTTTGTGCTGGCCGAGGTGATCGAGGCCGCCGGCCTGCCGCCGGGCGTCTTCAACCTGGTGACCGGCTTCGGCCCCGTGGTGGGCGAGGTCCTGGCAAGCCATCGGGACGTCGACATGGTGTCGTTTACCGGTTCCACCCGGGCCGGCAAGCGGGTGTCCGAACTGGCCGCGCACACGGTGAAGCGCGTGGCGCTGGAACTGGGCGGCAAGTCGGCGTCGGTGATCCTGGACGATGCGGACCTGCCGGTGGCCGTCAAGGGCACCATCAGCGCCTGCTTCCTGAATTCGGGCCAGACCTGCTCGGCGCACACCCGCATGCTGGTGCCGCGCAGCCGCTATGACGAGGTCAAGGCCATCGCCGCCAAGGTGGTGGAAGGCTTTACCGTTGGCGACCCGCTGGCCGATACCACGCGCCTGGGACCGCTGATTTCCGCCGTGCAGAAGGAGCGCGTGACCGGCTACATCCGTCGCGGGATGGAAGAGGGTGCGGAGCTGGTGGCGGGCGGCCCCGACAACCCGGCCGGTTTCGACCGTGGCTTCTTCGTCAAGCCGACCGTGCTGGGCAATGTCGACCCGAAGGCGACCGTCGCCCAGGAAGAGATTTTTGGCCCGGTGCTGTCGGTGATCTGCTATGACACCGAGGACGACGCCATCCGTATCGCCAACGACAGTATCTATGGCCTGGGCGGTGGCGTCTGGTCTGGCGACGAAGCCCGCGCCATCAAGGTGGCGCGGCGCATCCGTACCGGACAGGTGGATATCAACGGCGGCCCGTTCAACATGAACGCCCCGTTCGGAGGCTTCAAGCAGTCCGGCAACGGCCGCGAAGGCGGCAAGTTCGGGCTGGAGGAATTCCTCGAATACAAGTCTCTGCAACTGAAGAAGCCCGCCTGACGGGCCTTCCGACCGACGCAACTGCAATGCCCGGCGAGCCCGGGCATTCTTGTTTGCGCGGAAATCTGCGATGCTTGCGTCTTTCCACGGGGAGAAACGTCGAATGCGCTGGTTCAAACGGCTGGGCTGGATACTGTCCGGCGTCCTGGTGATCGGACTGACAGGCGCCATCGGCGGCTATATCTGGTATCGCCAGGCCTCGCAGCCCGATACGGCCGGCACGATGCACCTGCCCGCGCTGCGCGATCGTGTGGTGGTGGTGCGCGACCGCAATGCCGTGCCCCATATCCAGGCCACCAACGCGCTGGATGCCTACTATGCGCTGGGCTATGTCCACGCGCAGGACCGGCTCTGGCAGATGCAGATGAACAAGCGCATCGTGGCCGGCCGGCTGGCCGAAATACTGGGACCGAGCGCGCTCGATACCGACCGCTTCCTGCGCACGATGGGCGTGCGCCGCAACGCTGAAGCCGTGCTGGCGCAGACCCCGCCGGAGACGCGCGCCGTGCTGCAGGCCTATGCCGACGGCGTCAACGCCTATATCGACACCCGCAAGGCGGCGCTGCCCCCCGAATTCCTGATCCTCGGCACGAAGCCCGAACACTGGGAACCGGCCGACACGCTGGGTTGGCAGACCATGATGGCGTGGGACCTGGGCGGCAACTGGCGGCAGGAAGTGCTGCGCATGGGGCTGGCCCAGCAACTGCCCACGGCGCGTATCGCCGAGATCCTGGCACCGTATCCCGGTGACAAGCCGCTGCGGACGATGGACTACGCCAGCTTCTATCGCAAGCTGGCCCCCGTGGCGACCGCCATGGCGCAGGTGTCGGAGCGCGCGCCGGCCGGGTATGTCGACGGGATGGGATCGAACAACTGGGTGGTGTCGGGCGCGCACACGCGCAGCGGCAAGCCGTTGCTGGCCAACGATCCGCACCTGGGGCTGCAGGCGCCCGGGCTCTGGTATTTCGCGCACCTGCAGGCACCGGGGCTGGATCTGACCGGGGCCACGCTGCCCGGCGCGCCGCTGGTTGTGCTGGGCCATAACAAGCGTATCGCGTGGGGCTTTACCAATACGGCACCCGATGTGCAGGACCTGTATATCGAACGGATCGATCCTGCGAACCCCAACCGCTACCAGACCCCGGATGGCTGGGCCGAATTCGAGACGCGCAAGGAAGTCATCAGGATCAAGGGGCAGGACGACCTGACGCTCAATGTCCGGACAACGCGACATGGGCCGGTCATGTCGGACGTGGCCGAGCCGATCAGCGCGGCGGCCAGGCCGCTGGGCGCGCAGTACGTGGTGTCGCTCCAGTGGACGGCGTTGCGGCCGGACGACCGGACCTTCCAGGCCAGCCTGAAGATGGGCATGGCTACCGACTGGAAGAGCTTTGTCGCCGCGTTGCGGGAATTCCATTCCCCGCAGCAGAACATGGTGTACGCCGATGTGGATGGCAATATCGGCTATATCGCGCCGGGGCTGGTGCCGATTCGCCGGGCCGACAACGACCTGATGGGGCTGGCCCCCGCGCCGGGCTGGGACGCGCGTTACGACTGGCAGGGCTTCATCCCCTTCGACCAGCTGCCGCAACGCTTCAATCCGCCGTCGGGGATGATCGTCACGGCGAACCAGAAGATCGTCGACAACGACTATCCGTTCTATATCACCAGCGAATGGAGCGTGCCGTATCGCGCCCAGCGCATCCAGGCGCTGCTGGAAGCCGAACCGCGCCATACGCCGGAAACTTTCGGCACCATCCAGAAGGACGTGGTGTCGCTGGCCGTGCGCGACGCCTTGCCGCTGCTGCTGGCCGCGCCCGTGGCCAGCGATGCCGCGCGCCCCGAGCGCGAACGCCGGCTGTTCGACGCGCTGCGCAAGTGGGACGGCACCATGGCTGCCGACCGCGCCGAGCCGCTGGTGGTGACGGCCTGGCTACGCGAACTGTCGCGTCTGCTGTTCGAGGACAAGGTCGGCGATCCGATGTTCAACAGCCTCTGGGATCAACGTAACGTGCAGCTGCCGATGCTCAATGCGATGCGCGATCCGAAGGGGCTCGGGGCGTTCTGGTGCGACAACGCGCGTACCACCGCGCGCGAAACCTGCGCGGTCACCATCGGCCTGGCCTGGCAGCGTGCCATTGCCGATCTGGACCAGCGCTACGGAGACGATCCGGCCAAATGGCGCTGGGGCAAGGCCCATGCAGCGCGCTCCGAGCACAAGCCGTTCGGCAAGGTGCCGTACCTGGCCAACCTGTTCAACATTCGCGTGCGTACCGGCGGCGATACCTACACCGTGGACGTTGGCCGGCATAACCTGCGCGACGAGGCGGCGCCGTTCGAGAGCACCCATGCGGCCAGCCTGCGTGCGATCTACGACCTGTCCGACCTGTCCGATTCGCGCTTCATGTCGTCAACCGGGCAATCTGGCATTGCGCTGTCGTCGCACTACCGCGACTGGACCGACAAATGGGCGGCCGTGCAGTACATCACGATTGGCGCGCACCGGCGCAACCCGGGTGGCGACACCTTCGACACGCTGGTCCTGCAGCCCGCGAAAGACAAGTAATGATGCAGTGCGGTATCGTATGGGGCCGAATTCAAATCCGAGCCATATTTTCCAGCAGGAGTGTCAGTCGATGAGCGAACCCAGGCGCCAGTTTCGGACCGATGTCATCCAGCACGTTGCCTTCGAGCATGCGGGCGTGATTGCCGATGTGGCGCGCGATCGCGGCCATGACATCCGCATTTATCAGGCTGGCGTGGACGACCTGACGCTGGTGCAGACCGACCCGGCCGACCTGCTGGTGGTGCTGGGCGGCCCCATTGGCGTCTACGAGACCGAGTCCTATCCGTGGCTGGAGGCAGAGATCGGCGTGATCCGCCAGCGTCTGGACGACGAGCTTCCGATGATTGGTGCCTGCCTGGGCGCCCAGCTGATTGCCGCGGCATCGGGGGCGCGCGTCTATCCGGGCACGCGGGAAATCGGCTGGGAACAGATCCAGGCGACCGACGCCGGCCGGCGCTCGCCGCTGGCGGTGCTCGCCAATGCTGACTGGGAAGTCCTGCACTGGCACGGCGATACCTTCGACCTGCCCGAAGGCGCCGAACTGCTGGCCTCCACGGCGGCCACGCCGAACCAGGCCTACGCCATCGGCAAGCATGTACTGGCGCTGCAATTCCACCCGGAAGTGAAACCCGGCGATATCGAGACCTGGCTGATCGGACATACCGTGGAACTGGCCAAGGCCGGCATCGACCCCCGCACGATTCGCCGCCGCACGGCCGAGATTGGCGCCACCGTCGCCAGTGCCGGCGAGCTGATGTTTGCGCGATGGATGGAGGAAGCGGGACTGTGAACGCCAATGGGATGCCCCACGTCGACGTGCGGATCGATACGCTGCTGGCGGGCCGGGTCCGCCCATTCGGGCCCAAGGGTGTGCCGAGCGGGATCGACAAGACGGTGGTTGACGGGCCGGTGCGTGTCACCACCGTCGGATTCGACATCGACGAACAGGGCGACCCGAAACACCATGGCGGCCCCGAAAAGGCAATCCACCACTATCCGCGCGACCACTATGCCGGCTGGCGCAGTGAACTGGACGAGCAGGGCGGCCATCCGGGCGCGCTTGACCATGCGGGCGCATTTGGCGAAAACCTGAGCACTACGGGTTTGACGGAAGCCGATGTGTGCATCGGCGACCGTTTCCGGATGGGCACGGCACTGGTGGAAGTGTCGCAGGCACGCCAGCCTTGCTGGAAACTGAATCACCGCTTCGGGTTTGCGGGCATGTCGCGCGCCGTGCAGGGCAGTGGCCGCACGGGCTGGTATTACCGCGTGATCGAGGAAGGCGAGGTCGCTGCCGGCGATCACCTGGTGCTGGTGGCCCGCCCTTATCCGAACTGGAGCCTGCAGCGGCTGCTGCACGTGCTCTACGTGGACCGGCTCATATGGACGCGCTGGCCGACATGGCCGAACTGCCCGTCCTGGCGGAAAGCTGGCGCAAGCTGGCCCGCCAGCGCCTGGCGAACCATGTCGTCGAGGATATGGAAAGGCGCCTGGCCGGAGGCTGAGGCGCCTGCGCGCTATTCCTGGCGGAATCGCCACGCCGTGGCTTCGCGCGTGATGCGCGCCCAGATCACCTGCTTTTCTTCCTCGCTATAGAACACCCAGTTGCTGACTTCGGCGGCGGTACGGCCGCAGCCCTGGCAAACCTCGTCGAACAGCGTCGAGCAGATGCCGATACAAGGGCTGTCCGGACGGTCGCTCAGGCGCGTCTGGGCCTCGTCCCCGGCGGAGTTGGCAGGCGAAGTGAGCGAATCGGGGGTGTTGGCGGACATGAAGCGGGGGCTGCGGAAAAGCGCCGACTTGTCGGCTGGCCGCACATTATAAACGCCCGGCACGGGCGCTTTCGGCACTTGGGAATTACCCCTGAAGTCATTGTGGACCCCTTGCCTGGCATCTACCCTTGACGGGTCATGATTCCAGTCCAGCCAATGCCAGGGAGGCCGTCCATGTCCACGAAGTCTGTCGATCCCCGTAATGCCGCCATGCTCGAATCGGTGCTGGGCGGGTCGCCCGTTGCGCGTGCGCTGGGGATTCGCTTCGATGTGGTGGAGCCCGATCACGTGGAGTTGCTGCTGCCATTCAGCATGAACAACATCACGGTGGGCGACATGGTCCACGGCGGGGTCATTGCCACGCTGATCGATGTGGCTGGCGCGGCGGCGGCGTTCAGCGCGGTGGATCTGGAGGCGGTGAAGGGCGGGGCGACCGGATCGCTGTCGATCCAGTATCTGGCGCCGGCCAAGTCGGCGGCGCTGCGTGCCGTGGCGGACGTGGTGCGCCGGGGCAAGCGCCAGGTGGTGACCGAGGTGTCGGTCTTTGCCGAAAGCCAGGGAGAAGCCGTGCTCGCCGCCAAGGCGCTGATGAGCACGGCCTTGCTGTAGGCGGTTGATGCAGGCCCCGGAGGTGCCAGGGCCTGCATCAATTGCATCAACCGGCCAATATCAATACTTCCAGAAGATCTGCTGCAGTGCCTTCGGGTCGTTGGTCCTGGTCAGTGCCAGCGCCGTCAGGATGCGTGCCTTCTGCGGCAGCTGGTCGTCCGTGACGATCCAGTTGTACTTGTCGTCCGGCTGCTCGGCGTTGCGCACCACGATGCCGCTGCCGGTGCGCGAGGCGCGCACCACCTGCACGCCCTTGGCCTGCGCGGCCTTGAGCGGTTCGACCATGTAGTCGCCCACGCTGCCGTTGCCGGTGGCGGCGTACACGATGGCCTTGGCGCCGTTCTTCACGACCGCGTCGATGCTGGCCGGATTCACGTTACCGTAGGCGTAGACCACGGCCACTTCGGGCAGCTTGTCGATCTTGTCGATATCGAACTCGGTCTGCAGCGTGTGCGGGCGGGCCACCGTGCGGTAGTACAGCGTGCGGCCTTCCACCACGTAGCCCAGCGGGCCGAACGGCGACCGGAACGTCTCGGTCTTGAACGTGTTGCTCTTGGTCACGTCGCGCCCGGTGTGGATTTCATCGTTGAGCACCACCAGCGTGCCCTTGCCCTTCGAGTCCGGGTTCGATGCCACCAGCACGGCGTCGTACAGGTTCAGCGCGCCGTCGGCGCCCAGCGCCGTGCCCGGACGCATCGAGCCAACCACCACCACGGGCTTGTCGCTCTTGAGTGTCAGGTTCAGGAAGTACGCGGTTTCCTCGATCGTGTCGGTGCCATGGGTGATGACGATGCCGTCCACGTCGGGCTGCTTGAGCAGTTCCGATACGCGCTTGCCCAGCTTCAGCAGGCGCTCGTTGTTGAAGCTCTCGGAGCCGATCTGGAAGATCTGTTCGCCCTTGACGTTGGCGACCTTCGAGATTTCGGGCACCGAGGCAATGATCTTGTCGACCGGCACCACGGCGGACTGGTAGGCCGCGGTGTTGGTGGCCGATGCACCCGCGCCAGCGATGGTGCCGCCGGTGCCGATGATGACGATATTGGCCTTGCGCGCTTCAGCCGTGGTGCCGGCGGGTGCGGTGGCGCTGGCCGAAGGGGCCAATTGCGCGTGCGCGGTGCCGGTCAGCAGTGCTGCGGACAGCAGCAGGGTGGCAAGGGTCGTGAGCCTGGCAGGTCGTTGCATGATTCTCCTCTTGTCGGCACGGTGCTGATTCTTGTGGAAACAGCATGGGCCGCTTTTGATTGGTTCGTCGAGCCGCCGCGAGCCGCAATGGTTCGCCAACGGAGCGAGAACTATAACCACGCGTCGATGTTGCGTCGACAACTACAACAGAATCCTTGCAACCCGGAAACGTATGCCAGATAAGACAAGGCGGCATTCTTCAGCAAGGAAGAATGCCGCCCGGTGACGACAATTCAAGAGAAGTCTGAGCGCAACCCAAGGCCGCCCCAAGGCGACCCCAAGGCGACCACAAGGCGACCCCAACGCGACAGGTCTGACAGCAGCGCGTCCGGTCAGAACGCATCTCCCGGCACGCGCACCCAGCCTTCCATCAGCACGCGCGCGCTGCGGCTCATGATGGCCTTCTGCACCGTCCACTGGCCGTCGACCAGCGCGGCCTGGGCACCCACGCGCAACGTGCCCGACGGATGCCCGAAGCGCACGGCTTCACGCTCGCCGCCACCGGCCGCCAGGTTCACCAGCGTGCCCGGCACCGCGGCTGCCGTGCCAATGGCCACCGCCGCCGTACCCATCATCGCGTGGTGCAGCTTGCCCATCGACAGCGCGCGTACCAGCAGGTCCACGCCGCCGGCTTCCACGGTCTTGCCGCTCGACGCGGTGTAGGTGGCGGGCCTGGCCACGAACGCCACCTTGGGCGTGTGCTGGCGCTTCTTCGCCTCGTCGATATCCTGGATCAGGCCCATGCGCCTGGCGCCGTAGGCCCGGATCGTCTCGAACATTGCCAGCGCCTTCGGGTCGCCGTTGATGGCGTCCTGCAGTTCGGTGCCGGTGTAGCCGATGGCCTCGGCCTCGACAAAGATCGTCGGAATGCCGGCATTGATCATGGTCGCCTTGAGCGTGCCCACGCCCGGTACTTCCAGGTCGTCGATGAGGTTGCCGGTCGGGAACATCGCGCCACCGCCATCGTCGCCTTCCTCGGCGGCAGGGTCCATGAATTCAAGCTGCACCTCGGCGGCCGGGAAGGTCACGCCATCCAGTTCGAAATCGCCGGTTTCCTGCACCGCACCGTTGGTGATCGGCACGTGCGCGATGATCGTCTTGCCGATATTGGCCTGCCAGATCTTCACGGTCACGCTACCGTTTTCAGGAATCCGCGATGCCTCGATAAAGCCGTTGCTGACCGCGAACGGGCCCACGGCCGCCGACAGGTTGCCGCAGTTGCCGCTCCAGTCAACGAACGGCTGGTCGATCGATACCTGGCCGAAGAGGTAGTCCACGTCGTGGTCAGGGCGCGAGCTTTTCGAGATGATCACCGTCTTGCTGGTGCTCGACGTGGCGGCGCCCATGCCGTCGATCTGCTTGCCGTACGGATCGGGGCTGCCGATCACGCGCATCAGCAGGCGGTCGCGCGCGTCGCCGGGCTTCTGCGCCGATTCGGGCAGGTCCTGCAGCCGGAAAAACACACCCTTGCTGGTGCCGCCCCGCAGGTACGTGGCGGGAATCTTGATTTGAGGTACGTGAGCCATCGTATTTTTCCTAATCACCGGTCAGGCTGCCGCGCGCGACGATTCCAGGAAATCCTGGGCAAAGCGTTGCAGCACGCCGCCGGCCTCATAGATCGACACTTCCTCGTCGCTGTCCAGGCGGCACAGCACCGGCACTTCCACCTTGTCGCCGTTCTTGCGGTGGATGACCAGCGTCAGTTCGGCGCGCGGGCGGCGCTCGCCGACCACGTCGAACGTCTCGGTGCCGTCGATGCCCAGCGTCAGGCGGTTGGTGCCGGGGAGGAACTCCACCGGCAGCACGCCCATGCCGATCAGGTTGGTGCGGTGGATGCGCTCGAAGCCTTCGGCCACGATGGCTTCCACGCCGGCCAGGCGCACGCCCTTGGCGGCCCAGTCGCGCGACGAGCCCTGACCATAGTCGGCCCCGGCCACCACGATCAGCGGCTGCTTGCGGTCCATGTAGGTCTCGATGGCTTCCCACATGCGCACGACCTTGCCTTCCGGCTCGATGCGCGCCAGCGAACCCTTCTTCACCGCGCCGTCGACCACGGCCATCTCGTTGATCAGCGTCGGATTGGCGAACGTGGCGCGCTGGGCGGTCAGGTGGTCACCGCGGTGCGTGGCGTACGAGTTGAAGTCTTCCTCGGGCAGGCCCATCTTCGCCAGGTACTCGCCCGCCGCGCTGTTGCGCAGGATGGCGTTCGACGGCGACAGGTGGTCGGTGGTGATGTTGTCACCCAGCACCGCCAGCGCGCGCATGCCGCGCAGCGTGCGCTCGCCGGCCAGCGCGCCTTCCCAGTAAGGCGGACGGCGGATATACGTGCTTTGCGGGCGCCAGTCGTACAGCGGGTCGATCGACGTATCGTTCTCGGCGTGCACCGCGAACATCGGCTCGTAGACCTTGCGGAACTGCTCGGGCTTCACGCTCTGCCTGACGATCGCGTCGATTTCCTCGTCGCTCGGCCAGATGTCCTTCAGGTACACCGGCTTGCCGCTGGCGTCCGTGCCCAGCACGTCCTGCTCGATATCGAAGCGGATGGTGCCGGCGATGGCGTAGGCCACCACCAGCGGGGGCGATGCCAGGAACGCCTGCTTGGCGTACGGGTGGATCCGGCCGTCGAAGTTGCGGTTGCCGGACAGCACGGCCGTCGCGTACAGGTCGCGGTCGATGATCTCCTGCTGGATCTTCGGGTCCAGTGCGCCCGACATGCCGTTGCAGGTCGTGCAGGCGAACGCCACGATGCCGAAACCGAGCTTTTCCAGGTCGGGCAGCAGGTTGGCTTCTTCCAGGTACAGCTCCACGGCCTTCGATCCCGGCGCCAGCGACGACTTGACCCACGGCTTGCGCGTCAGGCCGCGTGCGTTGGCATTGCGGGCCAGCAGCGCGGCGGCAATCACGTTGCGCGGGTTGCTGGTGTTGGTGCAGCTTGTGATGGCGGCGATGATGACCGCGCCGTCGGGCATCTGGCCCGGCGTTTCCTCCCACTTGCCGGCAATGCCGCGCGCGGCCAGGTCCGACGTGGGCAGACGCTTGTGCGGGTTCGACGGGCCGGCCATGTTGCGGACCACCGACGACAGGTCGAACGACTGCACGCGCTCGTATTCGGCCGTCTTCAGCGCATCGGCCCACAGGCCGGCGGTCTTCGCGTACGTTTCCACCAGTTGCACCTGGGCTTCGTCGCGGCCGGTCAGGCGCAGGTATTCGGTGGTCTGCTCGTCGATGAAGAACATCGCGGCCGTGGCGCCGTACTCGGGGGCCATGTTCGAGATCGTGGCGCGGTCGCCCAGCGTCAGGCTCGACGCGCCTTCGCCGCGGAATTCCAGATAGGCGCCAACGACCTTTTCCTTGCGCAGGAATTCGGTCAGGGCCAGCACGATGTCGGTGGCCGTGATGCCGGGCTGGCGGCGGCCGGTCAGTTCCACGCCGACGATGTCCGGCAGGCGCATCCACGACGCGCGGCCCAGCATCACGTTCTCGGCTTCCAGGCCGCCCACGCCGATGGCGATCACGCCCAGCGCGTCAACGTGCGGCGTGTGGCTGTCGGTGCCCACGCAGGTGTCGGGGTAGGCCACGCCATGGTCGGCATGGATTACGGGCGACATCTTCTCCAGATTGATCTGGTGCATGATGCCGTTGCCCGGCGGGATCACGTCGACGTTGCGGAACGCCTTCTTGGTCCAGTTGATGAAATCGAAGCGGTCTTCGTTGCGGCGATCCTCGATGGCGCGGTTCTTCTTGAACGCGTCGGGATCAAAGCCGCCACATTCCACGGCCAGCGAGTGGTCGACGATCAGCTGCACCGGCACCACCGGATTGACCTTGGCGGGGTCGCCGCCCTGGTCGGCGATGGCGTCGCGCAGGCCGGCCAGATCCACCAGCGCGGTCTGGCCCAGGATGTCGTGGCAGACCACCCGGGCCGGGAACCACGGGAAATCGAGGTCACGCTTGCGCTCGACAAGCTGCTTGAGCGAATCGGTCAGCGTGGCGGGGTCACAGCGGCGCACCAGGTTTTCGGCCAGCACGCGCGACGTGTACGGCAGTTTGTCCCAGGCGCCCGGGGAGATGTCATTGACGGCGGCGCGGGCGTCGAAGTAATCGAGCCTGGTCCCGGGCAGCGGCTTGCGGAAGGCAGTATTCATGGCGACGTGAGGACTTTGCGTGCCTGCCACCGCCCGGCGGATGGCCGGGCCGGGTGGCGGCACTGTTGTTGTTGCGGTAAATCAGGCGCGCTTTTCGATCGGCACGAACTTCAGGTTCTCCGGGCCGGTGTAGTTGGCCGTCGGACGGATGATCTTGTTGTCGATCCGTTGCTCGATCACATGCGCGGCCCAGCCCGACGTGCGGGCGATCACGAACAGCGGCGTGAACATCGCGGTGGGCACGCCCATCATGTGGTAGCTCACGGCGCTGAACCAGTCCAGGTTCGGGAACATCTTCTTGGCGTCGGCCATGACCGTTTCCAGGCGCTCGGCGATGTTGAACATCTTCATCGAACCGGCGTCCTTCGACAGCTTGCGGGCCACTTCCTTGATCACCACGTTGCGCGGGTCGGAGATCGTGTACACCGGGTGGCCGAAACCGATCACCACTTCCTTGTTTTCCACGCGACGGCGGATGTCGGCCTCGGCCTCGTCCGGGGTGTCGTAGCGCTTCTGGATCTCGAACGCCACTTCATTGGCACCGCCGTGCTTCGGGCCGCGCAGCGCGCCGATGCCGCCGCAGATGGCCGAGTACATGTCCGAACCCGTGCCGGCCACCACGCGGCAGGCAAACGTCGACGCGTTGAATTCGTGCTCTGCGTACAGGATCAGCGACGTCTGCATCGCGCGCTCCCACAGCTTGCTGGGGGCTTCGCCGTGCAGCAGGTGCAGGAAGTGCGCGGCAATCGATTCGTCGTCGGTTTCCACCTCGATGCGGCGGCCGTTGTGGCTGTAGTGGTACCAGTACAGCAGCATCGAACCCAGGCTCGCCATCAGGCGGTCGGCGATATCGCGCGCGCCCGGGGTGTTGTGGTCGTCCTTCTCGGGCAGCACCGTGCCCAGCACGGAGACGCCGGTGCGCATCACGTCCATCGGGTGGGCGCTGGCCGGCACCCATTCCAGGGCGGCCTTGACGTTGGCCGGCAGGCCGCGCAGGGCCTTCAGCTTGATCTTGTAGGCGGCCAGTTCGGCCTTGTTCGGCAGCTTGCCGTGCACCAGCAGGTGGGCGATTTCCTCGAATTCGCATGTGTCGGCGATGTCGAGGATGTCGTAGCCGCGATAGTGGAGATCGTTCCCGCTACGGCCAACGGTGCACAGGGCGGTGTTGCCGGCGGCAACGCCCGACAGGGCAACGGACTTCTTGGGCTTCGGCGTGGCCAGCGGTTGAGCTTCGGACATCTGGGTCTCCTTGATTCGATTTCGAGTGTTTGGGGTGCGAGCAGCCATGGTGGGGTGTCCTATTGCAGCGCAACAGACCGCATCGCAAAGAATAGCGCGAACGTGTGCGTGATCGTTACCGGGCCTTGCCTTGCGCGAACAGCGCGTCGAGCTTCTGCTCGTAGGCATGGTAGTCGATCCGCTCGTAGAGTTCGGCACGCGTTTGCATGGTGTCCACCACGTTTTTCTGCGTACCGTCGCGGCGGATGGCCGCAAAGACGTTTTCGGCGGCCTTGTTGGCGGCACGGAAGGCCGACAGCGGGTACAGCGCCATGGCAACGCCCACGCTGCGCAGGTCGTCGAGCGTGAAATACGGGGTGGCGCCAAACTCGGTCAGGTTGGCCAGCACCGGCACCTTCACGGCGTCGACGAACTTGGCATACATGTTCAGGTCGGTCATGGCTTCCGGGAAGATGGCGTCGGCGCCGGCTTCGGCGCAGGCCACGGCGCGCTCGATGGCGGCGTCCAGGCCTTCGACGGCCAGCGCATCGGTGCGGGCCATGATGACGAAGTTCTCGTCGGTACGCGCGTCGACGGCGGCCTTGATGCGGTCCACCATCTCGTCGCGGCCGACGATTTCCTTGTTCGGGCGATGGCCGCAGCGCTTGGCGCCAACCTGGTCCTCGATATGCATGGCGGCGGCGCCAAACTTGATCAGCGAGCGCGTGGTGCGTGCCACGTTGAAGGCCGACGAGCCGAACCCGGTGTCAACGTCCACCAGCAGTGGCGTGTCGCAGACATCGGTAATGCGGCGGATATCGGTCAGCACATCGTCAAGGTTCGAGATGCCCAGGTCGGGCAGGCCCAGCGAGCCTGCGGCCACGCCGCCACCCGACAGATAGATCGCGCGATACCCGGCGCGCTTTGCCAGCAGCGCATGGTTGGCGTTGATCGTGCCCGGGATCTGCAGCGGGGTCTCGTCGATCAGGGCCTGGCGGAAGCGGGCACCCGCGGAGCGGGCAAGTTCGTTGGCGGAAAAAGTCATGGCTGGAATCTCTTGTTGGTTCAATCCTGCTTCGGGGGCAGGGGCGGCTCTATAGCGCAAGGGGTGTGCCAGCGGGCCTGAACCGGGCCCGGGCGTAGCGTGCACGCCATTCCGGTAGGCAGAAACCCTTATGGCTCAGTGGGTTAGGTGGTGCCGACGCACATTCGGCATCCACGCGGCAAGCATCCGGCATCACAAAACGGATGAAATGGGTTGCAGCCGTGAAATGCGTGCATTTCAAAGTTGAAATGCATCGGCCGTGCGCGCACAATCGGCAGATCGCTTCATCGTGCCTGCCGCCATGTCATCGCTGCCCACCCCGATCCCGCTCAACCCGGCTTCCCCGGCCGTTCCCGGCGCCCGCCCGCGCATCTGGGCGATGGGTATCAGCCGCCTGTCACGCGCCTTTGCCGACCTGATTCCGGCTTACGCGGCCCGCGCGGAATTCCGCATCGTCGGCCGGGCGTTCGAGTCGGCGGCCAGCGCCATCAATCGCGAGGCCCGCGAGAACCGTGTCGACGTGGTGGTGGCCGGCGGCTCCAACGGTGCCTACCTGCGCCAGCATGTGGACGTGCCGGTGGTGCTGGTCAAGGTCACCGGGTTCGACGTCATGAGCGCGCTGGCGACGGCGCGCCGTATTTCGCCCAAGGTGGCGCTGGTCACGCATGCCTCCACCTATGCCGAGGTGGATGAGTTCGTGGGCGCGTTCGGGCTCGATATCCCGCGCTATACCTACCTGACCGAAGACGACGCCATGGCGCGTGTGCGGGCGCTCAAGGAGGAAGGCATCCGCGTGGTGGTGGGGCCCGGCATGGTGACCGATCTGGCCGACAAGTACGGGCTGATGGGTGTGTTCCTGTATTCGGGCAATGCCGTGCGCCTGGCGCTGGAAGATGCGATCGAGGCCGCGCGGCTGCGCCGTATCGAATCCACGCGGCGCGACTACGTCAACGCAATCCTGGCCCATCTGAACGAAGGGGTGGCGGCTGTCGACGCCGAGGGGCGGGTCCAGGCGTTCAATCCGGCCATGGAGCGATTTCTGGGCACGCCGGCCGGCGCGGCCGTGGGGCGCAAGCTGTCGACGCTGGCGCCGGGCCTGTCGCTGGATGGCGTGATGCAGAGCGGGGCACGCGAACTGGAGGCGATCCACCGGCTGGGCGACCGGATGGTGGTGGTCAACCGCATCCCGATCGTCGGCGAGGCTGGCACGTCCGGCGCAGTGCTGACGATCCAGGATGCCAATGCCATTCATCGCGCCGACCGCAACCTGCGCTCGCGCACGCGGGCGCGTGCGGCAGGCGTGCGCTACAGCCTGGACGACCTGGCTGGCGATTCCCCGGCCATGAGCGACCTGCGTGCGCTGGCGCGCCGCTACGCGCTGGTGGATTCCACCGTACTGGTCAGCGGTGAAAGCGGCACCGGCAAGGAGGTGCTGGCGCAGGGCATGCACGATGCCAGCCCGCGCCGCGCGTTCCCGTTTGTCGCCGTCAACTGCGCGGCGTTTCCGGAGGCGCTGCTCGAATCCGAACTGTTCGGCTACGAGGAAGGCGCGTTCACGGGCGCCCGGCGCGGCGGCAAGGCCGGCCTGTTCGAATCGGCCCACAACGGCACGCTGTTCCTGGATGAAGTGGGTGACATGCCGCCAGCCCTGCAAACGCGGCTGCTGCGCGTGTTGCAGGAAAAGCAGGTGCTGCCGATTGGCGGGCTGGAAGCGGTGCCGGTCAACGTCCGCGTGATCGCCGCCACGCACCGGGACCTGGCCGCCCTGGTGCGCGAAGGGACGTTCCGCCAGGACCTGTACTACCGGCTCAATATCCTTCGCATCGAAATGCCGCCACTGCGCGAGCGCGCGGCCGACCTGGCAGCGCTTGCCACGCTGCTGTATCGGCGCGCCCAGGAACGGCTTGGCATCGACGCGCCGCAGCCATTGCCCGATGTGGTGCGCGGACGCCTGGCGCGCTACGTCTGGCCCGGCAATATCCGCGAACTGGAAAACGTGACAGAACGCATTGCCGTGCTCGTCGCCGGAACAGACCTGGCCCCGGCGGCCCTGCAGCGCGAATTGCAGGCGGCCGTGCCGGAACTGTTTTCCGGACACGACATGGCCGTCCTGCCGCCAGCCGCCGTGGAAATCCCTGAGCCCGGCGGAGCAGGGCTGCCCGGTGTGGTTGTTGCCCAGTCTCTTGCCGGGGTAGCCAAGGCAAGCCAGGCCGAGCATATCCGCCGCGTGCTGGCCGAATGCGGCGGCAATCGCGCCGCCGCCTGCGCGCAACTGGGTATCAGTGCCACCACGCTCTGGCGGCGGCTGCGGGAGAGGTGAAGGCTGGCGTGGCTTACGCCTTCGGGCTTGTCGATGATCTATAACGCAATTAACGGCCAAGAAGTGCGGCTAACTGCGAGGGCCGTTCCGGCCAAGGCAACCACGCTCATCTGTAGGCGTCCAGCACGGCAAGTGGTGTGAACGATTCGGAAAATTATCTTTTATAAGGCACTTGCGGTGAATAGAACGGCTATTCACCGCAAATTCTACGGAGATTGGATTGTCCTTGCGGTGAATAGCCGCCATAATCTCCGCATGAATCGCGGCGAATACACCTACATCTGGCAGGCGCCCGACTGGCCCGCCTGGCGATACGACCTCCGTGCGTTGGCGACGCCTTTGGCTGAAGTGAGCCACGCGCAGGGCCTGCTGCTGGGACGGCTGTCTGATCTCGGCATGGGGCAGCGCGACCAGGTCTGCCTTGCCGCGCTGACCGATGACGTGGTCAAGACGAGTGAAATCGAGGGCGAGCATCTCAGCGTGCATTCGGTTCGCTCGTCGATCGCGCGAAGACTTGGCGTCGACATCGGCGCGCTGGCGCCGGTGGACCGCCACGTCGAGGGCGTCGTCGAACTGGTGCTCGATGCCACCGCCAACAGCCAGGCCCCGGTTACCCAGGCGCGCCTGTTTGGCTGGCACGCAGCCCTGTTCCCCACGGGCTACTCGGGCCTGTCGTCGATCAACGTTGCCCAATGGCGCGACGACGCGGCGGGCCCGATGCAGGTCGTCTCGGGGCCGCTTCACCGGCAACGCGTCCACTTCGAAGCGCCGCCGGCCGGGCGCCTGCCGGCGGAGACAGGACGATTCCTTGATTGGGTCAATGCCACACCTGCCGAGCCGCCGCTGATCCGGGCGGGATTGGCGCATTTGTGGTTCGTGACGCTGCACCCGTTCGACGACGGCAATGGACGTATCGCGCGTGCGATAGGCGATCTGATGCTGGCCCGCGCCGATGGCAGTTCGCAGCGCTTCTACAGCCTGTCAGCCCAGATCCAGCGCGAGCGCAATGCCTATTACGACATCCTCGAACAGACGCAGAAGGATTCCATGGATGTCACGCCATGGCTGGCATGGTTCTTCGATACGCTGCTGCGCGCGGTGCAACAGGCCCACGCCATGCTCGACGACGTACTGGGCAAGGCGCGATTCTGGCGCCATTGGGGCATGCAGGCACTCAACGCCCGGCAGGTCAAGGTCTTGAACCGGCTGCTGGACGGCTTCGAAGGCAAACTCACCAGCAGCAAGTGGGCGGCCATTGCCAAATGCTCCGCAGATACGGCGCTGCGCGACATCAACGACCTGGTGGAGCGCGGTGCGCTGCGCAAGTCGCCTGGTGGCGGACGAAGCACGAGCTACGCGTTGAACGACGCGCCGCACGGCGCCAACGGCCGCGAAATCGATTGAATTTGAGGGGCTGGCCGGCCAAGGCCCCGCCAGCCCTCAGACGTCATCGGCCAGCCGTACGCCGGTGAACTGCCAGCGCTGGTGCGGATAGAAGAAGTTGCGGTACGTGGCGCGGATATGGGATTCGGGCGTGACGCACGACCCGCCGCGCAGCACCATCTGGCTGCTCATGAACTTGCCGTTGTATTCGCCCACCGCGCCGGCGCTTGGCCGGAAGCCCGGGTAGGGCAGGAAGGCGCTGGCCGTCCATTCCCAGACATCGCCGAACATCTGCCGCAGCACGCCCGACGTGTTCTGCCGGTCTGGCAGCGGCCGCAGCGTGCGGCCTTCGATGAAATTGCCGGTCGCCGGCAGGTTGCGGGCTGCGTGTTCCCATTCCGCCTCGGTCGGCAGGCGACGCTCGGCCCAGCGCGCGAACGCGTCGGCTTCGAAGAAACTCACATGGGTGACCGGGCTTTCCGGGTCCACGGGCTGCATGCCGCGCAGCGTCATGTGCCACCAGGTACCTTCGCGGTCCTCCCAGTACAGCGGCGCTTCGATGCGATTGTCACAGACCCAGCGCCAGCCATCGGACAGCCACAGTCCGGCGGTCTGGTAACCACCATCCTCGATGAACTCGAACCACTGGCGGTTGTTTACCGGGTGCGAGCACAGCGCATACGGTTGCAGCAGCACCTGATGGCGCGGCGTTTCGCAGTCGAAGGCAAAGCCGTCGTCGCCATGGCCGATGGTGACGATGCCACCGGGCATGGCGATCCAATCGGGCGCCGGGCGCGGATCGGCCACCACCGGCACCGTCATCGCCGGCACGTAGGCCGGGCGCAGCGGATTCTGGGCGAACAGGTGCAGGATGTCAGTCAACAGCAGTTCCTGGTGCTGCTGTTCGTGATGCAGGCCAAGCGTGATCAGCGCGGCTTCGTCGTCGGTCTGGGCGGACATCAGCAGTGTCAGCATGCTGTCGTCCACTGCCTCGCGATAGGCCAGCACCTCGTCCAGCGACGGCCGGGTCAGCAGCCCGCGCCGCGGCCGGGGATGGCGTGCGCCGACCGCTTCGTAATAGGAATTGAACAGGTACCGATACTGCGGATCCACCGGCTCGTAGTCGGGGATGCGCGCGCCGAGCACGAATTCCTCGAAGAACCACGTGGTATGGGCCAGATGCCACTTGGCGGGGCTGGCATCGTCCATCGACTGCACGGTGGCGTCGGCATCGGACAGGTCAGCGACCAGTGCCTCGGTGGCCGCGCGGACATGGCGATACTGGCTCAACAGGGCGGGTTCGTGCGGCGGATGACTGGCGGTGGCAGGCAGCAGGGCTGAGGCGGCGGCGGTCATGCAGGCTCCCGGATGGCGGCGGACGCAGGGGTCTGGCAGGTTGTCCAGACGGTCGAATCATCATAGACCCATCCGCGCCGGGGGGCGAGCCGGGTGCCTTCCGCGATCCTTGTAGGCCAACGCCTACAGGGGCCGGGGCCGGTCAACAGTACAGGCAAAAAAACAAAAAAAGACAGGTACCCCGGGTGGGGATACCTGTCTCAGGCAGCAACCGGCGCCAAGGGTTCAGCGCCGGTACTTCACGGAGGCGGGGTTACGGCTCCAGTCGAAAATCAGTTCGACTGCCGGTTCAGGCGGCGGCGCGCAGGGCGTCGTTCAGCGCGGCGATCTCGGTCTTGGCCGTGGTCAGGCCGGCTTCGCGGGCTTCCGCGCCCATTGCCAGGCCGTGGGCACGGACGAACGAGATATCGGTGATGCCCAGGAAGCGCAGCACCACGTCGACGGTCACTTCATGCAGATCCAGCGCCGCGCCGTCCTGGCGCACGCCGCCACGCGACGACACCACGATGGCTTTCTTGCCCTTCGCCAGGCCTTCCGGGCCGTTCTCGGTATAGCGGAACGTGCGGCCGGCTTGTGCGATGCGGTCGATCCAGGCCTTGAGTTGGCTCGGGATGCCGAAGTTGTACTGCGGCGCGCCAATCACGAGCACGTCGGCGGCCAGGAATTCGGCCAGGTATGCCTCGGTGATGTCCAGTTCGGCCTGCTGGGCGGCATTCAGGCCGTCCTTCGGGCCGCCCAGCACGGGCAGCAGGTGGTTGCCGAGGTGGGCCGGGGCTTCGCGGTCCAGGTCGCGCACGGTGACCTTGGCGCTGGGGTTCTTGGCGACCAGGTCAGCCACGATGCTGGCGGTCAGGTTGCGCGAGACGGAGTTGTCGCCCAGTACGCTCGAATCGATCTGCAGGATGTTCATTGTCTGGCTCCACTAAGTTCGGTTGGGATGGCTGAAAGATATAGGCTGGCCATTGATGCCGGTAGTGAGGCAAAATGCAAATGATTGTTCTATGGATGCAACGGAGCGCTGACCATGCAGGATCTCAACGATTTGTCGCTGTTTGCCCAGGTGGTGCAGCACGGCAGCTTTTCGGCCGCCAGCCGTGCCAGCGGGGTGCCGAAGTCGCGCCTGTCGCGGCGAATCGCCCAGCTGGAGCGCGACCTGGGGGTGCAACTGCTGCGCCGGACCACGCGTCAGGTGCGCGTGACGCCGCTTGGAGAGTCGTATTACGCCCATTGCCGCGACATGCTCCAGGCCGCCGAAGCGGCACGCGAAGTGATCGAGCAGTCGCGCGAACAGCCGGGCGGATGCCTGCGGATCAGTTGTCCGGTGGCGATCGTGCAGATACTTTTGGCGCCGAATATCGGCCATTTCATGCGCGCCAATCCGGGTATCCAGCTCGACATCGATGCCACCAACCGCCGCGTCGACGTGATTGGCGAGGGTTATGACCTGGCCCTGCGCGTGCGCAATGTGCTGGACGATTCCAGCCTGGCCGTGCGCACCTTTGGCAAGAGCGACCTGAAGCTGGTAGCCAGCCCCGCGCTACTGGACAGCATCGGCCGGCCGCGCACGCCGCAGGCCCTGGAAGGCATGCCGGGGGTGGGGCAGAAGCCGCACGAGGGCCGCCATGTCTGGACGCTGTTCGACAAGGCCGGCGAGCCCGTCAATATTGGCTACGATCCGCGCCTGGTGTCGGACGAATTCGCGATCTTGCGCGAGGCCGCCATTGCCGGCGTGGGCGTCGCCATGCTGCCGCGCATGTATTGCCGCGACGATATCGAGCGTGGCGACCTGGAAGTGGTGCTGCCCCAGTGGGATCTGCCGATGGGCGTGTTGCACGCGGTGTTTCCGTCCCGGCAGGGCGTTACGCCGGCGTTGCGCCGCTTTCTCGATTTCCTGGCCGAAGTCCTGCCGGAGCATGCGCGCAAAGTGGGCATGATGACGATGCCCGGCGTGCCCATGCATGCTGCGCCGCCCACCGAGCCGCCGTCGCGATCCAGTACCCGGAAGCCCGACGCCGACTGATACGAAACCGGCGCATGCGTCGCGACGCTGCGCCTTTACCTTCACGCTGGCACGATCTAAGGTAGTTGTGCAGGTCACATGCGCCTGCATCAAACCGCAAGGAGCCAACGCGATGAGTCGTACGCAAGGAACACAGGACCTGGGCAAGGCCATTCTCCGCATCGTGCTGGGCGTGCTGATCCTGTTGCATGGCATTTCGAAGCTGATGGCGGGCCCTGGCTTTGTCACGCAGGTGGTGACGCAAGCAGGCCTGCCTGCCGCGCTGGCCTATGGTGTCTATATCGGCGAGATCGTTGCGCCCATCCTGCTGATCATTGGCCTCTGGTCGCGCCTGGCCGGGCTGATCGTGGTCGTCAACATGCTGTTCGCGTTCGGGCTGGTGCATACGAAGCAGCTCGGCGAGATGGCCCCCACAGGGGGCTGGGCGCTGGAACTCCAGGCGATGTACCTGGCCGCGGCGCTGGCGGTGGCCCTGCTGGGGGCGGGGCGGTTCAGCGTGGGCGGTATCGACGGCAAATGGAATTAGGGACGTACGGGTACGGCGACTGACAACGGCAACTGACAACCCGGAACCAGGGAGACCGCCATGGCTGGCCTGATGATGACTCGCGTACCGGCAGCCGTCGGTGCGGTGCTGGCGGCCGCGCTGGCGGGCTGCGCCACCGGGCCCGACATCCGTACCGACTACAACCACAGCACCGACTTTTCCCAATACCGCACCTTTGCCTTCCTGCCGCGCCTGGGCACTGACCGCCAGGGGTATGAAAGCCTGACGACGCAATATCTGAAGGACGCCGTCCACAAGGAGATGACCGCGCGCGGTTATGAATACGCGCCGCGCCAGCCCGACCTGATGGTCAACTTCAACATGCAGTTCCAGCAGAAGGTGGTCAGCAGCCCGGCGCCGATGCCGCCGCCGGGCTACATGGGCTACTACGCCTACCGGGGCGGGCTCTATGCGCCGTGGCCCGGCTATGGCTTCTACAGTGACACCTACACCTATACCGAAGGCACGCTGAACATCGACCTGGTCGACGCCAGGAAGAACCAGCTCGTGTGGGAAGGGGTGGCCCAGGGCGATGCCAGCGAGCCGGAGCGGCAGACCAGCCAGCTGATGATCGAACAGGTGGTGGGGCAGATCTTCGCCCGGTACCCGTTCCGGGCCGGCATCGGGGCGCCGAGTCAATAAGGCGTGCCAAAGTCGTAAGTTTTTCCGCGCCGGGTCGGTCCCGCCCAGCCAGACCCGCTACAATCGCTGCCCGTGGTTTTGAACGTGTCATATCAAAAATGGGTCTGGGCTGGTTCGGATTGTCGACCTTCTGGCTGTTGCCGCTTGTCTGGCGAACGGTGGGCCGTGTGCTTGCCGGCGATCGCCGCCTGTTCGGCCGTGGCTCGCTGCGTATATGGATGGGTACGGTGCTGGTGCTGGGCGCCAGTGCCACGCTGGAAGCGCTGACTGGCGGCGAAGGCGCCACGGCCGGTGGTGCCGTGGGGCATGCGCTGGCCGGCATGGTGTCCGGCATGCTTGGCTGGACCGGCGCGCTGCTGATGATGCTGGCCGTGCTAGGCCTGGCCGCACCGATGGTGTTCGGCGAAACCTGGCGCAGCCTGTTCCTGTTGCGCCGGCCGCGCATGGATGCCGACGAGGCACCGGCTCCGTCGCCCGCGCGCCAGGAGTCGCGCACCGAGTCGCGCCAGGAGTCACGCGTGGATTCGCGCTCCGACTTCCGCACGGATTTCCGCTCCGAGTTCCGCAACGATGCGCGCGCCGAGACCGCGCCCTCGCAGGCCGCGTCGCGCGAATCCGTCGACCGCTGGGAAACGACGTCGATGCCGGGCCAGAACCGGCAGGCGCCGCGCCACAAGGGCATCGAAGCGGTATCCGCCCGCCGCCAGCCGGCCTGGCAACCGCCGCCGCGCACGCGTGAGTCGCCCCCGCAACCGGGCGAGATCTGGCTGCATCAGGCTGGGGCTCCCGGCGCTGTGAAGACCGAGCCGGTGGCCGCTCCGGCCCGCGCGGCATCGAGGCCCGAGACGGCCACGCCGCCGGCGTCTCAGCAGAAAGCGCAGCAGCAGACTCAGCCCAAACCGCAGCCGCAACCTCAACCTCAACCGAAACTGCAACCGAAGCCGGAAAGCAGGCCCGCTGCGCCCCAGGCCACCGTGGTCAGCAGCCCGTTCCGCAATCCGCAGCTTGGCTTGCGCTCGGCGATCACGACGCTGCCCGAAGCCATGGCAAAGCCCGCTGCGGCGGCGGCAAGCGCCGCTGCAGTTGTGGCGGCGTCCGCCGACTCGGATGTGGCGGTTGCCGAAGCGCCGGTCCTGGCCGATACGCTGGCGGAATCGTTGGCCGATACGCAAGCCGTGTCGCGTGCCACCGAGATCGCGGCCGATATCGCCATGATCGCGGCGGCTGCCGATGTGGCCGACGATGCGGCACCGGCGCAAGCCGACGAGCCAGTCACGCTGGCGTCGATTCGCGATGAAGCGATGACGCTGCTGGCCGAACTGCGCGCGCTGGCCGGCAAGCCAAGCGAGGCGTCCGACGTTCCGGTGCAGGCGGAAGCCGAACCGCTGGCGGCAACGGTGGAAACGGCGCCGATTCAGGAGACGGTCGAGCCGATGGCTGCCGTGGAGGCGGTGGCGTTGGATCAGACCGCAGAAACGGCGGTGGAACCTGCTGCAGCGTTGCTCGCCGCCGAACCGGCCATCGAGTCTATCGAACCTGCCGAGCCTGTCGACGCCATCGCACCGGTCGAGTCCATCGGGACCATCGAGCCGCAACCCGAAGCGCCAGCAGCCCCGGTGCAGTCGGCCTCGGAGGCCATCGAAGCTGCCGTCGCCGCGTCGATTTCGGAGGCCGAGGCCGAAGCTGACATCGAACGGGCCGCCGAAGCAGAACGCGAAACCGTTGCAGCACAGGTTACGGCAGCAGAGGTTACGGCAGCACATACGGCAGCGGATCCGCAAGACCCCATCGATGCCACCGAACCCGTCCAGGCAACGGAAGGGGCGGAGCCCTCCGAGGCCGTGACGGCGGAAGACCCGGCGCCGGTGGAGGATGCGAACGTCTTCGTCCAGCCCACGCCAAAGCCGCGCATCGTGCTGCAGGCCGTGGTGGGCAACACCGTGCCGCTTGCCCCGGTGCAGCCCGCTACCGCTCAGCCTTCATTTTCGGTGGCGCCTGCGCCACTTCCGACGCCGCCGGTCCCCCGCGTGGTCGTTGATTACCGCCTGCCCGGTACGGATCTGCTCGAAGCCGCAGCCGAGAGTGGCGAGAGTGCCGAACAGATTTCCGAGGAACGCCTGCAGCAGACCAGCGAACTGATCGCGCAGCGGCTGGCCGAGTTCAAGGTGCCGGTGTCCGTGGTGGGTGCCAGCGCGGGTCCGGTCATCACCCGTTTCGAGGTCGACCCGGCCGTGGGCGTGCGCGGCGCGCAGGTGGTCGGGCTGATGAAGGATCTGGCGCGCGCGCTGGGCGTGACATCGATCCGCGTGGTCGAAACCATTCCGGGCAAGACCTGCATGGGGCTGGAACTGCCCAATGCGAAGCGGCAGATGATCCGATTGTCGGAGATCGTCAGCGGCAGCGCGTTCGATGCCCACGCGTCGAAGCTGGTGCTGGCGATGGGCAAGGACATCACGGGCAACCCGGTGGTGACCGACCTGGCCCGCGCGCCGCACCTGCTGGTGGCTGGCACGACCGGCTCGGGCAAGTCGGTGGCGGTCAATGCCATGATCCTGTCGATGCTGTACAAGGCCACGCCGGAAGACGTGCGCATGATCATGATCGACCCGAAGATGCTGGAGCTGTCGGTCTACGAGGGCATTCCGCACCTGCTGGCGCCGGTGGTGACCGATATGAAGCAGGCCGCGCACGCGCTGAACTGGTGCGTGGGCGAGATGGAAAAGCGCTACCGGCTGATGTCGGCGCTGGGCGTGCGCAACCTGGCCGGCTACAACCAGAAGATCCGCGCGGCCGAAGCGGCCGAACAGAAGGTGCCGAATCCGTTCTCGCTGACGCCCGACGCACCGGAGCCGCTGTCCACGCTGCCGCTGATCGTGGTGGTGATCGACGAACTGGCCGACCTGATGATGGTGGCGGGCAAGAAGATCGAGGAACTGATCGCCCGCCTGGCGCAGAAGGCGCGTGCGGCCGGTATCCACCTGATCCTGGCCACGCAGCGGCCGTCGGTGGACGTGATCACCGGTCTGATCAAGGCCAATATCCCGACGCGCGTGGCGTTCCAGGTCTCTTCCAAGATCGATTCGCGCACGATCCTGGACCAGATGGGCGCCGAAAGCCTGCTGGGGCAGGGCGACATGCTGTTCCTGCCGCCGGGCACCGGCTATCCGCAGCGCGTGCATGGCGCGTTCGTGGCCGACGAGGAAGTGCACCGCGTGGTGGAGCACTGGAAGCAGTTCGGCGAGCCGGACTATGACGAAGCCATCCTCGCCGGCGACGCACCCGAAGGCGCTGCCGACCTGTTCGGCGAAGGCGGGGGTGATGGCGAGGCCGATCCGCTCTACGACGAGGCCGCGCAATTCGTGCTGACGTCGCGCCGGGCATCGATTTCCGCCGTGCAGCGGCAGCTGCGCATCGGCTACAACCGGGCGGCGCGCCTGATCGAGCAGATGGAGGCGGCCGGGCTGGTGTCGCCGATGGGCCGCAACGGCACGCGCGAAGTCATCGCGCCCGGCGGCCCGGGCGACTGATTCAACGCGTCGGAAGAGGCCATCGACATGCGCGCCATCCAGGGCAATCTGCTGCACGACGTCCCGGTCCACGCCGACGGCGAGGTCTTCACGGACCTGTTGTCCTGGCAGGCCATGGGCCGGGTCCGGATCGAGCGGATCGTCTCCAACGGCCAGGCCAGCCCGGCTGATTTCTGGTACGACAGCGCCGACGACGAGTGGGTGCTGGTCATCAGCGGCAGCGCCAGCGTGGAAATCGACGATGGCACGAGCCATATGCTGGGCGCCGGAGACTGGCTCCAGCTGCCCGCCCATTGCCGTCATCGGGTGGCCTGGACCGATGCGGCGCAGCCGACGGTCTGGCTGGCTGTCCACGTGAGTCCCGATCCGCCGCAGGCTTCCTAGCTTTCCTTTCCCCTGGGCGGGAGCGGGAGCATAGTCTGGCTGGGGCGGTGCCAACGTCTGGGGGCAGGCTTCGTATAGCCCATCTTGTATGGCTCTCGTATGGCTTTATGATGTCGGGACAATTCACCCGGAGACTCCGGCTTGTCCCCCATGCCCCGGCTGCTCGTCGTCTGGTTTTCGCTTGCCTGCCTGCTCGGTCCGGCCGCCCATGCTGCCCAGCCGGACGCCCTGCGCATTGGGTCCAAGCGCTTCACCGAGTCGTACATCCTTGGCGAAATCCTGACGCAGGCCGCGGCGCCCCATGCCGGGGCGCGTCACCTGCCAGGACTGGGCAATACGGCCATCGTGTTCGAGGCGCTCAAGGCCGGCAACATCGATGCCTATCCCGACTACACCGGCACGCTCGCCAGCGAAATCCTGAAGCTGCCCGGCCACGCCACGCTGGCGCAGATCAACGCTGCGCTGGCGCCGATGGGGCTGGGCGCGGCGATTCCCCTTGGTTTCGAAAATACCTACGCCATCGCGGTATCCGATGCCCGCGCGGGCAGCCTGCGTACGCTGGCTGACCTGGCGCGCCAGCCCGGCCTCCGGCTCGGGTTGTCCCACGAATTCATGGGCCGCGCCGACGGCTGGCCGGCGCTGGTGCGGGCCTATGGCCTGCCGCAGAAGCCGGTTGGCATCGATCACGGCATCGCCTACGAGGCCCTGCGCGACGGCCAGATCGACGGCACCGACATCTACTCGACCGACGCCAAGATCCACAGGTTTCACCTGCGCGTGCTGGAAGACAACCTCCACGTGTTTCCGGGCTATGAGGCCGTGGTCGTCTACCGGCTGGACGTGCCACAACGCTTTCCGGCCGCCTGGCAGGCGCTGGGGCAATTGGCGGGGCGCATCACCGTGGCGGACATGATCGACATGAACGCTGCGGCAGAGATCGGCGGGGAATCGTTCGCGGCCATCGCGCGGCGGTTTCTGTCGGGGCGTCCGGTCAAGGGTGCCAGTGCGGCCAGTGCGGGCAGTGCGCTGGCTGGCGGCGGCGGCCGGCGCCTGTTCGGCGTGCTGGCTGGCGCGGATACCTGGCGTCTGACGGTGCGCCATCTGGCACTGGTGGGCGGCGCGGTGGGCGCGGCCACGCTGGTGGGGGTGCCGCTGGGCATCGTGGCGGCACGGCGTCGCCGGCTTGGGCAGGTGCTGCTGGCGCTGGTGGGTATGCTGCAGACGGTGCCGTCGCTGGCGCTGCTGGCGATGCTGATTCCGCTGCTGGGCCGTATTGGCGTCTGGCCGGCGATGATCGCGCTGTTCCTGTATGCGCTGCTGCCGATTGTGCGCAATGCCTGCACGGGTCTTCAGGAAATCTCGCAGGGTATGCGCGATGCGGCGCGCGCGCTCGGTTTCCGGCCCATGCAGGTGCTGCGCTACGTGGAGATTCCACTCGCCATGCCGGTGGTGCTGGCCGGGGTGAAGACCGCTGCCATCATCAGCGTCGGCACGGCGACGATTGCCGCCTTCGTGGGGGCCGGCGGCTACGGCGAGCGCATCGTCACCGGCCTTGCGCTCAATGATTCGACGCTGCTGCTGGCTGGCGCCATTCCCGCCGCGCTGCTGGCGCTGCTGGTGCAGGGGGCGTTTGGTGGCGTGGAATGGTGGACGCGCCGCCGGCGCGCGTCCTGAGGCCAACCTGTCTGTGATCCCCATGCGTGGACTGAAGATATTCCGATACTGGCTGCTGGCGATGACGCTGGCATCGACGGCCGGCGCCGCGCCGGGCGCTGGGCCAGCCCCGGCAGCCTCCGATCAGGTTGCCCGCGGGCGCTACCTGGCCCGCATCGCCAATTGCGTGGCATGTCACACGGCCGAAGGCGGCGCCCCCATGGCTGGCGGCCTGCCATTGCAGACCGGCGTCGGCACGGTGTACTCGACCAATATCACGCCCGATGCCGAGACCGGGCTGGGGCGCTATTCGCTGGACGATTTCGACCGGGCCGTGCGCCATGGGCAGGCGCGCGACGGCAAGCGGCTGTATCCGGCCATGCCGTACACGTCATACGCGAAGATGACGCGCGACGACGTGGCGGCGCTCTATGCCTGGCTGCGCAGCGAAGTAAAGCCCGTGCGCCAGGCGAATCGCGAAACCGGACTGCAGTGGCCCTACAGCATGCGCTGGCTGCTGGTGCCGTGGAACTGGCTGAACCTGCGTGGCGATCCGGTGCGGGCCGACGCGAAGCAGGGCGACACGTGGCAACGCGGCGCCTATATCGTCCAGGCCGTGGCCCATTGCGGCGCCTGCCATACGCCGCGCGGCGTGCTGTACGGCGAGAAGGGCATCGACGAACGCAGCCGCCATTTCCTGTCCGGCGCGATGGTCGAGGGCTGGTCGGCCACCAATCTCACCGGTGATGCCTTGACCGGCCTGGGGGCCTGGTCGAAAGCGGATCTGGTGGAGTACCTGCACACGGGCCGCAATGCGCATGCCACGTCGTTCGGCCCCATGTCCACCGTCATCGCCACTTCCACGCAATACATGAGCGCCACCGATCTCGACGCGGTAGCCACCTATCTGAAGTCGATTGCCGGCGTGCGGGGCGAAACGCAGCCGTTCCGCTACGACGCATCGGCCGCCAGGCAACTGGAGCAGGGCCGCTTCGACACACCGGGCGCGCGCCAGTACGCCACGTTCTGCATGCCTTGCCACCAGAGCACCGGCAAGGGCTTTGCGCGGGTGTTTCCGCCGCTGGCCGGCAACCCGACCGTTGTGGACCCCAATCCGGCATCGCTGGTCAACCTGCTGCTCGACGGAGCCGTGACGGCGCGCGTCGATACGGCGCCAACCGACTACCACATGCCCGGCTATGGCTGGACCCTGGACGATCAGGAACTGGCCAATCTTCTGACGTTTATCCGGGGCAGCTGGGGCAACCGCGCCGCGCCCGTGTCCCCCGATGCCGTGGCCGAGCGCCGCCGCGCGATGGGCGTGCGCGCCCCAGAGACTCCATGACGCCATGACCATTACCCGCAGAGACTTCCTGAACGGCACTGCGCTGACCGTGGCGGCGGGGCTGGCGCCGGGCCGGTTGCTGGCGGCCCCCGGTTCGGCCACGGGCAGCTACCCGCCCGCGTTGACGGGGTTGCGCGGCAATCATGCCGGCACCTATACGCTGGCGCACAGCCTGGCGCGCGAAGGCGCCACGTATCCCGGCGTGCTGGCGCGGGAGGCGTATGACCTGGTGGTGGTGGGCGGCGGCATCAGCGGGCTGGCGGCGGCGTGGTTCTATCAGCGCAGGTTTGGCGCGTCGCGGCGTATCCTGATTCTCGACAATCACGACGATTTCGGCGGCCATGCCAAGCGCAACGAGTTCACCGTGCGTGGCCGCAGGCTGGTCACCTACGGCGGCAGTGCAGACATGCCGCCCTCGGCTAACGACAATGCCGCCGTGCGAACCTTGCTGGCTGGGCTGGGGCTGGCGCCTACCGCGCAGGCGCGTGCCTTGCCCGGCGAAGTTTACGAACGGCGAGGCCTGGGGCGCGCCGTGTTCTTCGATGCCGGTCATTTCGGCCGCGATCAGTGGCTGGCCGGCGATCCGTATGCCGCCGTTGTCGATACACGCGTGCGCGGCGCGGTGGTGTCGACCGAAGCCGCCGACACATTGCGCGGATTTCTGGCGAAAGCGCCATTACCGACTGCCGACCGCGATGCGCTGCTTCGGCTGGCGCAAGGCGCGACCGACTTCCTTGCCGGCATGCCGGCCGAGACCCGGCGCATCTATCTGCAATCCACGCGATACGCGGCGTTCCTGCGCGACAAGGCGGGCGTCGGGCTGGCTGGCCTGCGCTTCCTGCGCAGCCGCAGCCAGGATGCATATGCGCTGGATGCCGACGGGATATCGGTTGCGCAGGCCATTGCCATCGGGCTGCCGGCTGGGGCGGGCATGCCCGATCCCGTCGTGGACGGCAGGCTGGGCAAGTCGCCGGGATCGCGCCAATGGTTTGCGGACGGCAACGCCACGCTGGCCCGGGCGCTGGTGGCGCAACTGGTGCCCCCGGTGCTGCCGGCGGGTGCCAAGGCTGTCGGAGACGCCCGTATCGACTATGGCAAGCTTGACCAGGACGGCAGCAGTGTGCGCATCCGGCTGAACAGCACCGCCATTTCGGTCGAGCCCGATGTGCGCATCACGCGTGTCACCTACGGCTGGCAGGGAAACCTGCAGCGTGTGGAGGCGCAGCACGTGATCGTCGCCGGATACGGCATGATGGTGCCGTTCATCGTGCCGACCCTTCCGGCAGCGGCAAAAACGGCGCTGCGTTCCGATGTCAAGGCGCCGCTGGTCTACACGAAGGTGGCGCTGGACAACTGGCGGGCCTTCGACACCTTGAAGGCATGGCGCATCCATGCGCCGACAATGGCCTATTCCGATCTCTGGCTGGAGCCTGCCGCCGGAGGGCCCGACGATCCGGTAGTGCTGCACATGCTGTATGTACCCACGGTGCCGGATAGCGGCATGCAGGCGCGCGAGCGCTTCCGCGCGGGGCGGGCGTTCCTGCTGGGCACACCGTTCGACGTGCTTGAGCGCGACATACGCGCACAACTGGATCGCATGCTGGCGCCAGGCAGTTTCCGCGCCGAGCGGGATATCCGGGGCATCACGGTCAATCGCTGGGCTCACGGGTACAGCTATATGCCGTCCTCGCTGGTACCCGACGATGCGGGTCTGCAGGCGGCGCTGGAGCAGGCAGGGCTGGGCATCGGCAATATCCGCATTGCCGGGGCCGATGTGGCCGGAAGCCCGTCCGTTACCGCCGCCATTGACCAGGCGCAGCGTGCGGTGCTGTCATTGCGGGCGGACACTTGAGCCAGGCGCACCGGGCGGCCGCCATCGATACCGTTATTCAGCCGCCGGTGACGAATTTCTGCAGAAGTCGGCGGAATTCATCGAATTCCTCAACGGAAAATCCCTGCAGCCGTTGATTCAATACTTCCGGTGCAATAGTCGGAATTTCAGAGGCGATACTCCTGCCTTTCGGCGTCAGGGTCAAATTCACCACGCGCCGGTCGTCGATGCTGCGACTCCGTTCGAGCAGGCCTTTCTCCTCGAGTTTGTCGAGCATGCGGGTCATCAGGCCGCTATCGATGCCAAGCAGTTTGCTGATCTCGAATGGCGTGCTGGCCATCCCCCGGTTGAGCGAAAGCAGGATGCCCATTTGCTGGCCGTTGATGTCCAGCGGACGCAGTGCCGAGTCCATTTCCATCAGCAGGCTGTTGCGGGCCTTGTTCAGGTGGAAGCCAATGCTTTGCGTCAGCTGGAAATTGTCAGGTGTGTAGTGCTTCACGACGGTTTCCTTTTGCGTTGCACTGATCGAAAGTTGATCGGTCAGCAACCGATCCACGCCTCTGGCGAATGCTGGCTGGCAGGCATTCGCCGGATCGTAGTCTGGCAAAATCGCTGCGATATGGGAATTCAATTTTATTGTGTCTCGAATTAGACGAAATGGAATGCGCGAAACTGCATCATCGAGATTTTCGGCGATGCAGTTTGGGGGAATTGAATAATCCCCCGTACGGGTTATAGAGTGACTCGACATTATGGCAATGTGTGATGCCGGTAATGGTGCAGCTGCAATATTGCGGGCCAGTTTCCCGAAAGTACTTAAGGCGGGATACAAGAAAGTTCATCACGGCGCGACGCGCATCTGACGGGACGCTCCGGTACATTGCCCGGCAGGGGCTTGATATGCCACATCAGCCCATGTCGAACGTTGCCTCCGGAGTCCACTCGATGCGAGTGCCATTTGGAAGAAAATCCGCGCCGAAATGCCTACGGAAGTTCGTAGGCCGGTTTTTCCTCGGGAGTCTCTGCCTTGCGTCTGGCGCCTTGTCCGGTACCGCCAGCGCGCAATCGAGCGCCGAACTGGCTAACAAGAGCAACAACCCGCTGAATCTGGCGCCGTCGTTCAATATCCAGAATTTCTATTCGCCGCGCCTGTACGGCAGCAATGCCCACACCAACGACCTGCTATTGCGGCCGACCATTCCCGTGGCGCCGGGCAGCCTGATCGGCGTGCCGCAGATATTTCGCGGCACCGTACCGGTCAGTACGCGCCCGAAGGGCGATGGATCGTACGAAACCGGCCTGGGCGATATCAACCTGTTCGATATCTTCCTGTTACGCAGCGAAGGGATGCAGATTGGCGCCGGGCCATTGCTGACGATGCCGACCGCCACCGACCCCAGCCTGGGCACGGGCAAGTGGCAGGCCGGGGTGGCCGCTGTGGTGGTGGACCCGACCCCGGCGCGGCTGCTGGGCATGCTGGTGCAGTGGCAGCATTCGTTTGCCGGGCAGAGCAGCCGCCCGGACGTGCAGTCGCTGACGGCCCAGCCGTTCATGATCTTCAACCTGCCGCACGGGTGGTATGTGCGGTCCACCGGCACCTGGACTTTCGATCTGCAGCGCGGCACGTACTACGTGCCGATTGGCCTGGGTGCAGGCAAGGCGTGGAAAGAGGGTCACACCATTCTCAACGCGTTTGTCGAACCGCAGTATTCGGTGCTGCATGACGGCAGCGGGGTTCCGCAATGGACGATATTCGCCGGTCTCAACATGACCTTCGGCAAATGAAACGCGCCTGCGCAGTGCTCGCGGTGATGGCATCGGCGTGGCTAGCCGGCGCGCCGGCACCGGTGCGCGCCGAGCCCGATCCTCCGGAAGGTGTGGCGTCATCGCCAGCCCCGGCCCCGGCTGACAAGGCCGCCGCATCCAAACCGAAGCTGTCGATGTTCGATCCCGAGGACGGGATGTTCGACATGAGCGATTTCCTGCTCCACCACAAGGGCGCGCTGCCTGTGCCGACCATCATCACCGAGCCGGCGGTGGGCTATGGCTTCGGGCTGGCGCTGGCGTTCTTCTCGCAGTCGATGGCCGAAGCCGCGGAAGAGGCAAGGGCGTCGGGCAAGGGGCCGGCGCCACCGAACATCACCGTCGTTGGTGGCGCATATACCGAAAACGGCACCTGGGCGGCTGGCGCCGCGCACTTCCACACCTGGGGCGGCGACCGCATCCGCTATCTTGGCGCGATCGGAAAGGTCAACGCCAACCTTGAATACTTCGGCTTGCAGAACCAGCCGCGGGCCTACTCGCTCGATGGCTTTGCGATTGTGCAGCAGCTGCTGTTCCGCGTGGCCGATTCCCATTGGTATATCGGGCCGCGCTACGTCTATGCGGATACCACGGCCAGCTTCAAGTTTGGCGCTTCGGCCAACGAACTGGGTCCGATCGACAAGAGCCAGCGCATCGGCAAGGGCGGCCTGGTCATCGACTACGATTCGCGCGACAACATCTTCTTTCCCAACAAGGGCAGCTACGCGGAATTCGAGGCCCAGTTCGCGCGTGGCGGCCTGGGCAGTACGCAGGACTTCAACATGTTCAATGCGCGCGGCTTCACATGGCTGCCGCTGGCGCGCACGTGGATCCTGGGGCTGCGGGCCGATACGAAATTCTCGTCGGGAGATGTGCCGTTCTACGCGCAGCCGTACGTGGACCTGCGCGGCGTGCAGAAGGGCCGCTACCAGGACCGCAATGCGCTGGTGGCCGAGGTCGAATTGCGCTGGGACGTGACGCCGCGCTGGTCGGTGCTGGCGTTTTCGGGCACCGGCAGGGCCTATGGCCGCTGGAACGACTTCTCGGACGCCTCCACCGTCGTCAGCGTCGGCGGCGGCTTCCGCTACATGATCGCGCGCAAGCTGGGCCTGTCGATGGGGATCGACGTGGCCCACAGCAAGAACCAGAACGCGTTCTACCTCCAGGTGGGCAGCGCCTGGCACTAGGCGCCGCCGTCCCTTCAGTGCATGGCCGCGTCAGACCACGGCCGGGAAGTCCAGCGTGGTGTCGTTGACGCGGTTGATCATGTTGGTGAACAGGATCGCACTGATGGCCTGGATGGCTTCCACGATCTGCGCGTCGCTGTAGCCCGCGGCGCGTACGGCCTCGACGCTGGCGGCCGGCACGGTACCGCTGGTGCCCACCAGTTCCAGGGCAAAGCGCGTCAGCGCGTCGATCTTCGCGTCTTCCGGAAAGCTGCCCCGGCGCAACTGCTGCGTCTGTTCCACGCTGAAACCGGCCATCTTCGTTGCTGTCAGCGTATGGGCGGCCAGACAGTAATCGCAACCGCTGTGCTCGCTGACAGACAGGTTGATCGCTTCCAGTTCCTTGGCCGACAGGCTGCCTTGCTTCAGCACGGCGTTGGTCTGCAGCGCCTGGGCCAGCACGGCCGGCGCATTGCTGCCAACGGTGGCGTAGGCGTTCGGCACCTTGCCGACGGCCTTGCGGATGGCGCCGAACAGCTCGGCGGTCTGGCCCGTGGCGTCCTGGGCGGCGATGGTGTGCAGGCGAGTGGTCATGGTGTGGCTCCTTGGGTTGCGGTGGTGATTGGGTTGCGTGTCAGGTTTCGGGCGCCGCCCCGGCCTTGCTTCCGGCCGGGTTGCTGCGCTGCCTTGGACTCAATGGTAGGTGCGGCTGCGATCCGGATGGATTAGAATCCACTCAACTTTTTGCTTGATCGTCTCACGCCCCCGCATACCCATGGACAGCCTTAGCGAACTGGTGCGCCTGCTGGCGCCGTCGGGCACGGTCGACCTGCATTGCCGGGTGGCGGGGGCGTGGTCGGCCCACAATGCGCAGGCGGCGCCGGGGCACGTGCCGTATCACGCCATCCTGGATGGGCAGGCCGATGTGTCGATGGGCACCGGGCCGCTGCGCGTGGCGGCCGGCGATGTGTTGTTGTTCCCGCACGGGGCGGCGCACACGCTGTCGGGCGTGCATGGCGGCAGCAAAACCCGCGTGGCGGGCGTCCGGCAGGAAGCCGGCCCGGAATCGCGCCGCTTCAACGGCGTGGTGACCGAGGTCACGGTGCCGGGCGCGGCCGAACCGCTCGATATCCTCTGCGGCACGTTTGTGCTCGGCAGCGCAGCCGATGTGCTGCTGCGCGCGCTGCCCGAGATGCTGTGCGTCAAGACGGGTGGAACCGGTGGGATTGGTGGCAACGGCGACGCCGGGCTGGGCTGGCTGCGCGGCCTGATCGGCATGATGCATGTGGAGGCCGACGCGCCGGGGCCGGGCAGTGCGGCGATCATCGCCGACCTGTCGACGGCGCTGTTCACGGTGCTGCTGCGCACGCTGATTGCGCAGGGGGCGGTGTCGCACGGCGTGATGGCGCTGATGGCCGACGCGCGCATGGCACGCGCCGTGGACGCGGTGGTCCGGCATCCCGAACGGCCCTGGACGGTGGACAGCCTGGCCGAGGTCTGCAATGTGTCGCGGGCCACGCTGGCCCGGCGCTTCGCCCAGCTTGGTATCACGCCGCTGGAACTGGTGACCACGTTGCGCATGGAGCGGGCCGCGCGGCTGCTGCGTCGGGACGGACTGTCCGCGGCGGCAGTGGCCGAGCAGTGCGGCTATGCATCGCAGGCCGCATTCGGCCGGGTGTTCACCCAGCACTTCGGGGTAGGCCCAGGCGCCTATCGCCGCCAGCATCGCGCACTTCGCAGCGCTCGCGCGACTACCCTGCCGCCGGAGGCTGCCGCATGAGCACGGGCGGCACCACAAGGACATCCGGCCGGGCCGGAGACAACTGGGACGACTATCGATACTTCCTGGCCGTGGCGCGCGGCGGCACGCTGTCGGCGGCGGCCGCGCAGCTCGGCACCGAGCACACGACGGTGGCGCGACACATCCAGGCGCTGGAGCGGGTGCTGAATACGCGGCTGTTCCACAAGAGTCACGTCGGCTACGCGCTGACGGCTGCCGGCGAACGGCTGCTCGCCACGGCGGAGGCCATCGAGAGTGCGCTGCTGGCGTCAAAGGCGGCTGCGGCGGGCGAGCAGGATATCGCCGGCATTGTGCGGGTGGGTGCGCCGGACGGCTTCGGCAGCATGTTCCTGGCGCCGCGCATTCATACGCTGACGGCCCAGCATCCACGGCTGGAGGTGGAAATCTTTGCCGCCGCGCGACTGTTCAGTCTGACCCGGCGCGAAGCGGACATCGCCATCGGCCTTTCCGGTGCCGATCACCTGCGCGTGGCGTCACGCCGCCTGACCGACTACCGGATGTACGTCTACGCCGCCCGGTCGTACCTGAAGCGCGCGGCGAAGATCCATACAAAGCAGGACCTGCTGGCACATCCGTTCGTCGGTTACGTGGAGGAACACCTGTTCTCGCCCGAACTGAGCTTTGCGGGGGCGACCGGCGTGGACTACCACGCCCGCGTGCGCAGCACGAACCTGCTCACCCAGGTACATGCCACGCTGGCGGGGCAGTGCCTGTGCATCATCCCGGCCTATGTCGCGGCGGCGTTTCCGCAGCTGGTGGCGGTGCTGCCGGATCAGGTGGAGGTGACCCGCACCTTCCATATGCATGTACACGAAGACCACTGGAAAGCGGCCCACGTGCGTGCCGTGGCGAACTTCATTGCCGAGCAGGTCGATGCCAGCGTCCCGCTGTTCATGGGGTCGCTTCAGAATTCGGGGAGTATTGGCGGCTAGGACCCTTGTCCCGGCTTGGGACCACGAAAGTTCCAAGCCGAAGCCGCCGGAAACTCGGCCTTCCCGTACCGTGCAATCGAGTCGGCCCCACGCTTGGTTTGTCGAGCGCCGATATCCTGTTGTGCGGGCAGATACCCCAATCGTCAGCGTCGAGAACGTCGACTTTTGTCAAAGATTGGCGAGTTTAGGAATCCTCCCATAGGAATCTGGTTTTCGCCGGGCTAGCTTTTGCGCGCTACCCCGCGCTCGATGGTTGGCTGGAATGCGCGGGCCCTTGACCTTCGCTGGAACCGCTCCCATGGGCAATCGTCCACTGTCCTCTTTTTTCATGAAACGGCGATTTGGCGTCGTGCCTGCCATATTGACTGGCCTGGCAGTGACACTGGCCGGTTGTACTGGTGTGGGACGCGGTTACGAGCGGCCGTCCAAATACCTCAGCGGCGGCGTCATGGCACTCAACTACACGCCTTATTACATCCACAGGATCAATATCGAAGGGCCTGACCCAGTTCGCGGCGGCGGGCCGAATGTCATGCCGGCCGAACCGGGCAAAGGCCCCTCCGGTGGAGGCAAGGAATCCTGCTGCCTGACCTATCCGCGCCAATGGCAACCCGAGCTGCGCGTCACGGTGCGCTGGCTGGTAGAGAAGGTGAAAGACGGCAAGACCCCGGGCTATTGGTACAAGGCCGAGAACGTAAGCATCCCGCAGTATGACGGCACCCAGACTGGGGGCGCCTGGTCTATCTTCCTGCCCGGTGACCGGGTCAAGTTAATGATCGCGGACGGCAACGCCAATGGCCGCAACAGCGTTGACCGAACGCACACCGCCGATGACCCAGATGTGTTCCAAGGCGTGCGCGACGACGAGTGGAATCTCAAATATCGCAAGGGAGGCCTTCAATGAATGCCGCACGCTGGCCGGAACTGATGCCCGAGGGTGGGCGCAACGACGACGAGCGGGGGCAAGTGCCAGGTAGAGCGTTCCTTGGGGAAAACTTGTCGAAAAAGGGCTCGTTGACCTTCGCTGGAACCGCGCCCATGGGCAATCGTCCACTGTCCTCTTTTTTCATGAAACGGCGATTTGGCGTCGTGCCTGCCATATTGACTGGCCTGGCAGTGACACTGGCCGGTTGTACTGGTGCGGGACGCGGTTACGAGCGGCCGTCCAAATACCTCAGCGGCGGCGTCAAGGCGCTCAACTACACGCCTTATTACATCCACAGGATCAATATCGAAGGGCCTGACCCAGTTCGTGGCGGCGGGCCGAATGTCATGCCGGCCGAACCGGGCAAAGGCCCCTCCGGTGGAGGCAAGGAATCCTGCTGCCTGACCTATCCGCGCCAATGGCAGCCGGATCTGCGCGTCACGGTGCGCTGGCTGGTAGAGAAGGTGAAAGACGGCAAGACCCCGGGTTATTGGTACAAGGCCGAGAACGTACGTATAGCGCAATACGACGGCGAACGCACCGGAGGTGCCATCGCCATCTTCCTGCCTCGCGACCGCGTCCGACTCATGATCGTGGATGGCAATCACGACGGCGGCAACAACGCGAACAATCGTCCGCCTGACGACGATCCCCTGATTGCACAAGGCGTGCGCGACGACGAGTGGAATCTCAAATATCGCAAGGGAGGCCTTCAATGAGTGCCGCACGCTGGCCGGAACTGATGCCCGAGGGTGGGCGCCTGCCGCAAAGCAAGGCTGCCAGGGAGTGGGGCGCAGGCAAGGTGGCCGATCCCCGATGCGAATGTCGACAGACCATCCACATCAGCCTGTTCTTCGACGGCACGAACAACAACGACGACGAAGACAACACGAAATGGCGGGATTCGCTCACCGAGACCCATACGAACATCGCGCGGCTGTATAACGTCGCCAGGGATGTACCGAGCGACGGCGTCTTTTCGTTCTACATTCCGGGAGTCGGCACGCCTTTCCCAAAACTGGGCGAGCCAGATTATTCACAGGATGGCAAGGCGTTCGCTGACGGCTTCGGTCAGCGTTGCGTCTGGGGCATGACGCGGGTCCTGAATGCGGTGCATTACGCGATTACGCGAGATGTTACCAATCCCCTCGTTCGCGATAGCGAAGCCAAGGCCATCTGCGATGCCGCAGCCAACGGCAACGTGTCCAGGCTGATGGACAAGATCCGAATCCTGGGCATCACACACAGCAATCGCATCGACGACGGCCCGCAAAGCCGCGCGATCCAGCAGATCTGGATCAACGCCTTTGGGTTTTCGCGAGGCGCGGCGTGCGCGCGCGCCTTTGTCCACAACCTGATCAATAAATGGGGCAGGAATGACCAGATCAGCGACCAGGCCGGACACCGGGCATTGCCTTATGCCGTCAATTTTCTCGGGCTGTTCGATACCGTCGCTTCGGTCGGCATGCCCGACTCGACCCGCGCTGCACTGAAGCTCGATGTATTCGACGGCCATTTTCACTTCGCCAGTGGTGGCGCGCTGGACGTGCCGACGTCGGTCAGGCGGTGCGCCCACTTCTATTCGATCCACGAGCAGCGCATGAGCTTCCCGCTTGATACGATCCGGGAAGGCCAGGTCTATCCAAACGCGCTGGGCCGCGCCGAGGTCGGCTATCCCGGCGTGCATTCCGATGTGGGCGGTGGCTATGCGCCCGGCGAGCAGGGCAAGGCGCGCGACGGCGACAGTAGCAAGCTCAGCCAGATACCGCTGCACGATATGTATGTCGCGGCGCTGCGCGAAGGGGTGCCGCTGATTCTCGAGGATGAGATTCGTGAGTCCACTGTGCTGTCCAAGGACTTCGCCATCCACCCCGCCACGATAGACGCTTTCAATGCGTGGCGGCGCAACCTTGCCGAGGCGGATAGCGTGGAGAAGGCACTGCAATATGGCATGGGACAGTTGCTGACCTGGCGCACCCTGCGCGCGCAGGTTCGCACGGGCCAGTATGTCACCGAGCGCGCGTTCTTCAAGGCGGCGAAGGAAGACCCCCAGACGCCGCGCAAGCTTGAGGCGGATGTCCGCAAGGCTGAAGCCTCGGACCCCGAGTGCCAGCGCCTGAAAGCCGAGAGGGCGCGGCTACGGGGCGAACGATCCGACGCGGGGCAGAACCCGCTATATCTGTATGAGATTGACGCTGAACTGGCAGCGGCCGAGACGGCGTTGCAGCGTCGGCGCGAAGTATTGTATGGACAGCAGGCCGGCAAGGGCGGGCCATGCCGACCCGGCGAAGGGGCCGCCGACATGGTGACCAATGATCAGCGCGACCTGCGAGAGAGCGCCGAGCAGATGCGCCTGCTGCTCGGTCATCTCTATCGTGACCAGTTGGAGCGGTGGGAGGTTCGAAAGCAGGAGTATCCCTGGAACCCGGACAATCACCGGCCGCAGCGTGAGCCGGTATTGTCGGTCAGACATGAGCAGCCCCAAGCAGAATCCGAGGCGGTCACGCTGGCCAGCACCGGCACCATTTTCAATATCCTGCGCACGACGGTCCTGCAGATCTACCGCTCCGGCGACGATCTGGTGACGGAGCCCACGCCCGGCATCGAGGACTTCCTGCGGCAGCATACTGACCCGCAAGCCGTGGCCAGGCTCGACAAGGCGGCCATCGTCCTCTACGACGATTACGTGCATGACAGCCGCATCTGGTTCCGCATCCCGCATTTTCACGAGTACGCGCCGGGCGGTTACGGCTGGCCGCGGGTGATTTTCACGGGCAAGAGCCAGCGAACGCTTTACCTGGCCCTTGCTCCCGCAGTAAATCAATTGGGCGACGGCTACGCAGTGGCCTGAATCGCCTGTTGAATGGGGATCACAAGCCAGTGGGCGATCGCGGGCAATCGGGCGCTTCATGAATCGGCGAGCGAGCGGCCCAGACCTGGCGGCTGTGCATTCCTGCACAACCGATGCGGATTTTAGGGCTGTCGTTGTGCGGAAACCCGGCTAATAATGGTGGCGTTTTCATCACTGATGCTGCCGCCGTGCCTGCCGCCCCCGCTGTCCCCGCCGCCGATGGCGGCCTTCCTGCTCCGTCCCGTTTCCGCCGCCTGGTGCGCACCGCCGCACAGGTAGCCGCCTTGCTTGGCATCTGGTTTGCCGCCGACTGGCTCACGCGCACGCTGGGCTGGTCGATGTCGCCGGGCGTGGTGGGACTGCTCGCCGTGCTGGGCCTGCTGCTGTCAGGCAAGGCCGATGTGGGCTGGGTCAAGGATGGCGCCGACTGGCTGCTGGGCGAACTGGTGCTGTTCTTCATCCCCTGCGTGGTGGCCGTGGTCAACTACCTGCCGCTGTTCCGTTCCGAAGGCGTGCAACTGACCATCGCCGTTGCGGTGGGCACGGTTCTGGTAATGGCCGCCACCGCGCTGGCCGTGCATGCCGGATGCCGCCTCGAACGGAAAATCCGGCGCATGCGTGGGCGGCCGGACGCGGAGTGACGCCATGATGTCCTTCCTGTGCCTGGCCTGGACCATCGCCCTCTATTTCGCCATCAAGCCGCTGTATCGCCGGAATCCGCGGATCTGGTACTCGCCAGCGATCGTGGTGCCGTTGCTGTCCATCGCCGTGCTGCTGATGGCCGATATCCCATACGCGGCCTACGTGGCCGATACGCGTTGGATGGTCTGGCTGCTGGGCCCCGCCACGATTGCCTTTGCGGTGCCGATCTACGAGCACCGCGGCATCGTGCGGCGCCACTGGCTGGCGCTGGCCCTGGGCGTGGTGGCAGGCACGCTGGTGGCAATGGTCAGCGCGCGCCTGCTGGCAGAAGCGTTCCATTTCAACAACGAGGTGTCGCGCAGCCTGATGGCCCGCTCGGTGTCCACGCCGTTCGCGGTCGCCGTGGTGTCGCACACCGGCGGATCGGCCGATCTCGTTTCGCTGTTCACGGTCATGACGGGGCTGGTGGGCATGCTGGTCGGCGATACCGTGCTGGCGTTGCTCAAACTGCGCTCACCGGTGGCGCAGGGCGCATCGCTGGGCGCCGCCGCGCATGGGTTCGGCACCGCGCGGGCACGCCAGCGTCACACCGAGGAGGGCGTGGTGGCGAGCCTGACCATGGTGCTGGCCGGCGTGCTGATGGTGATCGCCGGGCCCGCACTGACCGGATGGGTCACCGCCGTGGTCGGCTGACCTCGGGCGGACGCGTAGGACGCGTCTGACACCGCACACCGGTCCTGCTCACTGGCAGGGCCCGTGTCTCGCGGACTAGACTGGCTGGACGATGACCAGTTCCTTCGGACGGGAGGATGTCGCCATGGCCGCACGTTCCATTGCTTCGCTGTCGATCAGCTTCGGGCTGGTTTCCATCCCCGTGAAGGTCTTCTCGGCCACCGAGAGCAAGTCGGCGATCAGCTTCAACCTGCTCCACAAGGGTTGCGGGTCGCGGTTGCGCCAGCAATACATCTGCCTGAAGGAAGACGTGGTGGTGGAGCGGGCCGAAATGGTCAAGGGCTACGAGTTCGAGAAGGACCGCTATGTGACCTTTACGCCAGAGGAACTCAAGGCGCTGGAGGACGCGGCCGAACAGACCATCGATATCGTATCGTTCATGCCGGTGGGCGCCATCGACCCGATCTACTACGACAAGGCCTACTACCTGGGCCCGGACAAGCGCGGCGGCAAGCCCTACAACCTGCTGGCCGAGGCCATGCGCGAAACCGGCACCTGTGCGCTGGCAAAGTGGGCCTGGAAGGGTAAGCAATACATGGTGCAGATTCGCGTGGGCGACGACGGCCTGATCCTGCAGCAGCTGCTCTATGCCGACGAAGTGCGCGACATGGCCGACCTGCATGTCGAACGCACCGACGTGGCGCCCGCCGAACTCAAGCTGGCCCAGCAGCTGATCGAACAGAACGCGGTGGATGGCTACGATGCCAGCGCCTATGTGGACGAGGAAAAGCAGCGCATCCTGGAGCAGATCGACAAGAAGATCGCCGGCAAGAAGATCACGGTGGCGGCCGAGACGCCGGCGCCGTCCGGCGGCGAGGTGATCGACCTGATGGAGGCATTGCGCAAGAGCATCGGCAACAACAAGCGGCAACCCGCAGCGAAGACGGCCGGCAAGGCTGCCGTCGCCAAGGCGGCGGCCCCCGAAGCCCCGGCGCGCAAGACCGCCCGGCGGGCCACGGCGGCCCCGGCGGAAGCGCCGAAGCGCGCCGCGCGCAAGTAGGGCGCCTGGGGCGGCGATGCAAGCCTATTCGATGCGTGACGTGCAGGCGCTGCTGGGCATCTCGCGCAGCGTCATCACGGCATTGATGACCGCCGGCGTGATCGCGCCCCGGCGCGGCGCGCGCCAGGAATACCGGTTCAGCTTCCAGGATGTGGTGCTGCTGCGTACGGCGCAGTCGCTGCGCGAGGCGGGCGTTCCGACGCGCCATGTCACGCGGTCGCTGCGGCATCTGCAGGGGCTGGGCGAAGAAGGCAGGCCGCCCACCGGCCTGCGCGTGACGGCGGTTGGGGGCGACGTCGCCGTACAGGACCGCCGCGGGCGCTGGCACGTGGAATCGGGGCAGTTCGTGCTGGATCTGGACGACGCCGACAAGCGGCAAACCGGGGCCGAAGTCGTCGAGATGCGGCGCCATGCCACGCGGCAGACGCCCAACCCGCCGGCGCAGAACGAGACCGGGCCGTCCGACTGGTTCGAGCGCGGCGTTTCGCTGGAGTACGTGGCGCCAGGTGATGCCGAAGCCGCGTATCGCCACGCACTGGCGCAGGCGCCCGATTTCCTTGATGCGTGGCTCAACCTGGGATGCCTGCTCTGCGACCAGGGCCGCCTGGCCGAAGCGGCCGCCGAGTACCGTTCAGCCCTAAGTTATCTGCCATATCAACCGTTAATCCATTTCAATCTTGGCGTCGCACTCGAGGATGCCGGTGCGAAGCGTGAGGCGCTGGAGAGCTATCACGCGTGCATCGAACTGGCTCCCGACTTTGCCGACGCCCATTACAACGCCGCGCGGCTGCACGAGGCGCTCGGCGACCCACATCGGGCCATCCGGCACTACAACCAGTACCGCAAGCTCGAGCCGGTGGTTTAGCCGGCACAATGTCGTGGTCACGTCCTTCGTGTAGGCGCGCAGCCGACAGCTTTCACACGCCCGTCCGCTTCACAATCTGCGGAAACGGGCACACGACGACAACGAGGGGACTTTGGCTTTGAATTTCTGGCAGGAGCGCTTTGGCGGCTGGCATGTGTCGCCGCTGGCGCTGCTGGGGTGGCTGTGTACCTGCCTGTGCTTTGTTGCGGTGGCGGTCTGGCTTGGCCGGCAGCATGCCGATCATCTGGTCACGCAGCGCGAGGCCGGCATCGGCACCGAGATCGTGGCAAGCCTTGAGCGCGTGGCCGAAACGGTCGAGGCGCAGGGCCGCCAGCACTTGACGCCGCTCGTCGGCAAGCCGTGCGCCGACGTCAACCGGGCGCTCGCCACTTCGCACAGCTTCATCCCGTACGTCCGTACCGCCGCCATCGTCGAGCGGGGAGTCATCTATTGCTCGGGCACGCGAGGTCCGGTCAATGTGCCGCTGAGCTACTACTTTGCCGATCCGCATCCGGGCGTGGCGCACCGGCTGATGCTTGTGCAGGGCACGCCGTTCCGCGCGTATGCGCCGGCGCTGGCGTTGTTCCTGCCGCAGCCGGGCCAGCCCGACGGCGGCAGCTTCCTGCTGATCGAAGGGCGCTATGTCACCGATGCGCTGTCGCACGGGCTAGGGTTCGGCGCGTCGGAGATCGTGCTGACCGTGGGGCAGGCGTCGATCTATCACGATGGAACATACCTGCCTGCGCCGATGGCGGTGACCGATGGCGAGGCTACGCTATCGAAGGCATGGCCGATGCAGGTCAACGTGCTGGCGTCCTTCGAGTACGTCACGGCGATGCACCGCAAGTATGACCTGCTGTATGGCGCCATCGGCCTGCTGGCCGGGCTGCTTGTGGTGGCCGTGTTCCTGCTGGTGGCGGCGCCGCGCCGGCTGTTGCTGCAAGCCGTGCGGCAGGCGCTGAAGCGTGGCGAATTCCACCTGGTGTACCAGCCCATCGTCGAGGTGCATTCGCGGCAGTGGATGGGTGCCGAGGCGCTGCTGCGCTGGCAGCATCCGCGCTGGGGCAGCATTCCGCCCGGGTCGTATATCGAGACGGTGGAGTCGACGCCGCTGATCGACGACATCACGCATTTCGTGCTGCGCCGCGTGGTGGAGGACATCAACCGCTATGGTCCGTCGGCACCGCTGCACGTGGCGGTCAATGCGGCGCCGCTAAGCTTGCGGCGGCGCACCTTCCTGGGCGATCTCGATGCCTTGCAGCGGGCCATGCCGGACGGGTCGGGCCTGGTGCTGGAAATCACCGAACGCCATCTGCTGGCGGACAGCGGGGCCACGCGCGAGGCGTTCGACCGGCTGCACCAGGCCGGTATCCGCCTGGCCGTGGACGACTTCGGCACACGCAACAGCAATCTGGACCTGATCAAGAGCTTTCCGTTCGACTACCTGAAAATCGACCGCCAGTTCACGCAGGACGTGGACGCCGACGCGCAGGCGCTGCTGCGCGGCATTGTCAGCATGGCGCATCATTTCCATCTGGTGGTAATCGCCGAAGGGATCGAGACCGAGGCCCAGCACGCGCTGATCGTCGAAGCGGGAGTGGACTGGGCGCAGGGCTACCTCTACCAGCGGCCCGCCGCGCCGGCCAGCATCCTGGCGCGCCGCGGAATCTGGGTCAACGAGCGCGACGACATCAGCGAAACAGAAGCGGTGTAGGGGCAGGCAGGCCCGCGTCTAGCTCAGGGCCGTCTGCCACAGCAGCGCCACGTTGAGCAGGATGATGACGGCGGCCGACGCGCCTGCCAGCGCGAGCGGGATGCCGCGTACGCGCCAGGCACCCATCAGGCGGCGGTCGGCACCAAACAGGATCAGCGGCACCACGGCCAGCGGCAGCGTCAGGCTCAGCACGACCTGGCTTGCCACCAGCAGGCTGGCGGAGCCGTGCTCGCCAAACACCCAGACAGCGGCCAGCGCAGGCACGATGGCGACGGCCCGCGTCAGCAGCGCGCGGCGCAAGCGCGACATGCGCAGGTCGAGAAATCCTTCCATGACGGCCTGGCCGGCCAACGTGCCGGTCAGCGTCGAATTGAGGCCGCACGCCAGCAGCGCCACGGCGAACAGCAGGCTGGCAAGATCGGAATGCAGCAGCGGCGCGAGCAGCCGGTGCGCGTCCGCCAGGTCTTCCACATTGGTCAGCCCGTTGGCGTGGAACACCGAGGCAGCCAGGATCAGCAGCGCCGCATTGATCAGGAAGGCAAAGCCGAGCGAGCCGAACGTATCGAGGCTCATGCCGCGCAGGATTTCGGCGAAAGACCGGCGTCGTGCCACGCGGCTGCCAGGTGGCGGCGTAAAGCGGCGCACCAGCGAGGAATGCAGATAAAGGTTGTGCGGCATCACCGTGGCGCCCACGATACCGGCCGCCAGCCAGAGCATGCCCGCATCGCGCACCAGATCGGCGGACGGCGCCATGCCGCCCAGCACGGCGGCCCACTCTGGCTGGGCCATCGCCAGCTGGGCCACGAAGCACAGCGCCACCAGCAGGATCAGCCCGGCGACCATGGCTTCCATGGTGCGCTGTCCATAGCGCTGCACGGCAAGCATGACGAGCGTCACCACGGCGGCAATCAGCACACCCACCCAGAGCTTGACATGGAACAGCAACTGCAGCGCCACGGCACTGCCAACCACCTCGGCCACATCGCACGCAATGATCGCGATCTCGCTGGCAACCCACAGGCCAATGGTGACGCGCCGCGGAAAGCGATCACGGCACAGCTGCGCCAGATCCCGGCCGGTGACCACCCCTACACGCGCGGCAATCCATTGCAGCAGCATCGCCACCAGGCTCGACAACGCAATCACGATGAGCAGGCTGTAGCCGTACCTGGCGCCGCCCGCAATGGCCGTGGCCCAGTTGCCAGGGTCCATGTACCCCACGGCCACCAGCGCGCCGGCGCCCAGGAAAGCCAGGCGCGATCGCTGCGGCGGCTGCGCTGCGGGCAGGGTGGCGGTGTCTACAGGTGGTGGCGGCATGGTGTCGGGGTCCGATCACGTGGGGCCGGGTGACCCCCATGCTGCATTCTAGGACGTTGTTGAGAATTATTCCCAATTGGCTTTGCCTAATTGGGGGATTGCTTTCGTCTTTGCCCGGGGGAATTTGCAGACGGGTCTCAGCGGCTCCACCCGCCGCCGCTGGCACGCCCGGCCAGCTTGACCGGGCCGCAGCAGGCGCACGATGCGCCATGGCTCGCGCCGCCGTCCGTGCTGCCGCCGGCCAGGCCGGGAGCGGCCACCAAAGCGCGCGCGGCGCTCTGGCCGCAGTCGGGGCAGATGGCGGGGTCATCGCGACGGGCTATCGGACGCAGTTCAGAGAAGTCGCCGCAGGTGGGGCAACGGTAGTCGTAGGTCGGCATTGCCGCTCCAGGGACAGGGCCAGATTCAGGGTCAGCTTCGGGTCAGCTTTGGGCCAGCTTCGGGGCCCGGGTTGGCGACCAGCTTAGCTCAATCCATGGCGGCGTGGGCAAGGTTGTCGTCATCGGCAGGCTTGCGGCCGGGCCGGATCAGCAGGATCAGCGGCACCACCACCAGCGTGGCGATGAACATCGCCTTGAAGTCGTTCAGGTAGGCAATCATGGCCGCCTGCTGGTTGATGGTCTGGTTCAGCAGCGCGATGTCGACGCGCGAGCCGTGCAACAGCATCGACTGCAGGGCCGGGTTGTAGGGATTGACGTGCGCCACCAGGTCGCTGTGTGCAATCTGCGAATTGCGCGTCATCAACGTCTGGATCAGCGAAATGCCGATGCTGCTGCCGATATTGCGCATCAGGCTGTAGGTGGCCGTGCCATCGGCCCGCAGGGCGGGTTCCAATGTGGAAAAGGTCAGCGCGGACAGCGGCACGAACACCAGCCCCAGGCCAAAGCCCTGGATCACGCCGGGCCAGACGATGTCCGAGACCGACAGCACGATCGTGTAGCCCATCATCTGCCAGAGCGCGAATGCCGACACCAGGAAGCCCGCCAGCAACAGCAGCCGGGCATCCACGCGGCGCAGCAGGCGGCCGGCCAGCATCATCGCGACCATGGTGCCGATGCCCGACGGCGCGGTGACCAGACCCGTGGTGGCAACCGGGTAGCCCATCAGGTTCTGCAGCATCGGCGGCAGCAACGCGCGGGTGGCGTACATCACCGCGCCGATCACGAAGATAAAGCACGCGCCGGTGACGAAATTCCGGTCCTTGAGCAGCGCCGAGCGGAAGAACGACCGCGACCCTGCCGTGGCCGTATGCACCACGAAATAGGCAAAGGCGACGATGCAGACCAGTGCCTCGATGCGGATTTCCAGCGAGCTGAACCAGTCGAGTTGCTCGCCACGGTCCAGCATGGCCTGCAGCGCGCCAATTGCCAGGCTCAGCGTGGCAAAGCCGAAGGCGTCGAAGCGCATGCTGCGGGTGGGCGCCCGATCGGGCAGTGTGCTCAGCACGCCAAATAGCGCAAAAGCGCCGATCGGCACATTGATAAAGAACACCCAGCGCCAGTTGTAACTGTCGGTCAGCCAGCCGCCCAGCGTCGGACCCAGGATCGGCCCGACCATCACGCCCATGCCCCATACGGCCATGGCCTGCCCCTGGCGCGACGGTGGGTTGATATCGAGCAGGATCGATTGAGACAGCGGCACCAGCGCGGCGCCAAAGATGCCCTGCAGCAGCCGGGCGGCCACGATCTGCGTCAACGAATCGGCCATGCCGCAGAGGGCTGAAGCAATCGTAAAACCGCCAATCGATATCGCCAGCAGCCGTTTGACGCCCAGTTGGTCAGACAGCCAGCCGGTCAGCGGCGTGGCGATGGCGGCGGCCACGATGTACGAGGTCAGCACCCAGGTGATTTCGTCCTGCGAGGCCGACAGCGTGCCCTGCATATGCGGCAGCGCCACGTTGGCGATGGTGCTGTCGAGGGTCTGGATCAGCGTGGCAAGCATGATCGACAACGTGATCATGGGCCGGTTGATCGGCTGGCCGGCTGCTGCGGCAGGCGCGGAAACCACGGAAGACATGGGGAGCGAGGGGGGAGTTGGGGCGTCTAATTAATAAGCGTGCTTATTATATGTCGATGGAACGGCGTGTGGGGTTGTGTGCGATTCAGGGTTTTCGACACCAAATCGAACCGCGCGACTCCCTATAATCCCGCGCATGGAAAAGAATCTCGAAAAGCGCTTCGGCTTTCTGGTGTCGGACGTGGGCCGCTTGTCCGGCAAGCGGTTCGACGACCTGTCGCGCTCCACGCTCGATCTCACGCGTGCCCAGTACCGGGCGCTGGCCTACCTGTCGTATCACGGCGAAATGAACCAGGCGGCGCTGGCCGACCTGATGGAAGTGGCGCCGATTTCCGCCGGCCGGCTGCTCGACCGCATGGAAGAGGGCGGCTGGATCGCGCGCCGACCCAACCCCGAAGACCGCCGCGAGCGCATGGTGCGCATGACGGAAAAGGCCGACCAGGCCCTGGACGCCGCCCAGCACGTGGGCGATGTGGTCACCGGCCTGGCCCTGGACGGCTTTACCGAAGCCGAGTCCGAGCAATTTGTCGAATTCCTGCGGCGCGCCCGCGCCAATTTGTCGAGGCCCCAGCAGGGCTAACACCCGGTCACCCCGGAAAATCCACCCCCACCGTCAGCCCGCCGCCCTGCGTGTCGGTCAATGTGATGCTGGCGCCATGTAGCCGTGCGATTTCCCGGACGATGGACAGGCCGAGGCCGCTGCCTTCGCGGCTGGCGCTGGCTTCGCCGCGATAGAAGCGCTTGAAGACCGATTCGCGCTCGAACGGCGCCACGCCGGGGCCGTTGTCTTCCACCAGCAGCCTGCGCCCGGCCACGCGCACCGTCACGATGGCGCCGCGCCCCGCATAGCGCACGGCGTTGTCGATCAGGTTGCCGATCAGTTCCTGGAGCAGTTCCGGCTGCCCATTGAATTCGGCGCCGATGTCGCTGCCGTCATCGAAACCCAGATCGACATCCTGCTGGCGGGCCAGCGGCGCCCAATCCAGTGCCACCTGTTGCGCAAGCGGGCCCAGACGCAGCGGACGCAGCGTCGGCGCGTAGCCGCTGTCGGTTTCGAGCCGCGACAGCGATAGCAATTGCGCCACTTCCTTCGCCGCCTGCCGGACCGATCCATTGAGTCGCGACACATGCCCGCGCACGCCGGCCAGGTCCGTTTCGCGCAGCGCCAATTCCGATTCGGCCTGGATCACCGCCAGCGGGGTCTTCAGCTGGTGGGCGGCATCGGCAAAGAAGCGCTTGCGTCCCTGCACCATGCGGTGCAGACGCGCCACATACTGGTTCACGGCGGTCACGAGCGGCCGGATTTCCACGGGCAGCGTGGCATCGCCGATGGGGGCCAGGTCATCGGGCCCGCGTGCGGCCACGGTGTCGGACAGGCGTTGAAGGGGCCGCAGGCCGCGCCGCACGCCAAACCAGACGATGACCAGGGCTAGACTGACCAGCATCAGTTCCTGCAGCAGCGACCCCATCAGGATCTCGTTGGCGAGATGCTCGCGTGGCTCGGTGGATTCGGCCACCAGCACCCAGACCATCTGGGTGCGCGCAGAGCGCACATCGTGCAGCGGCAGGGCCATCGCGGCCATGCGGACGGGCGTACCACGGAACTCGGCATCGTAGAACTGCGTGCGGTACAGCGAGCGCACCGGCCCGGATGGCATCGGCAGGTCGTCGTAACCGGTGATCGTGGTGCCGTGCTCGTCGCGAATCTTGTAGTAAACGCGCGAACCCGCTTCGGCATCGAAGACTTCCAGGGCCAGGTACGGCACCTCTACCTCGACGCGGCCGTCGCGCAGCTTGATGCCCTCGCGCATGGCCTTCAGCGATGCCGCCAGGGTGCGGTCGAAGGCCTGATGCGCGGCGGCCATGGCGCGGCGGTCGGTCAGCCACGCGTCGAGCGCCAGCAGTACCAGCAGGGGCAGCAGCAGCCAGAGTGTCAGTTGCAGCCGCAGGCTGCCGGTCTTCATGTGCGCGTGTGCGCGCCGACGGCCGCAGCGTTGTCCTGCGCTTCGAGCAGATAGCCCAGGCCGCGCAGCGTGACGATGCTGACGCCGGAGCCTTCCAGCTTCTTGCGCAGGCGGTACACGTAGATCTCGATGGCATCGGCGTTGACGGACTCATCGATGCCGAAAATCTTCTCGGACAGGGCGGCCTTGTTGACCGCACGGCCGTCCCGCAATAGCAGAATCTCCAGGACGGCCCGTTCGCGGCCGGTCAGTTGCAGCAGTTCGCCATTGAGCGTGAAGGCGCGGCTCACGCTGTCGTAGTGCAGCGGGCCGCACGACAGTTCGGTGCGGTCGTGCCCGTGGCTGCGCCGGATCAGCGCGCGGGCCCGGGCTTCCAGTTCGGTCAGCGCGAAGGGCTTTGCCAGGTAGTCGTCGGCGCCCAGGTTGAGGCCGCGCACGCGGTCTTCCACCGATCCATGTGCGGTCAGGATCAGTACCGGCAGCGGATTGCGGCGGGCGCGCAGGCGGCGCAGCACTTCCAGGCCGTCAAGGCGCGGCATGCCGATGTCAAGGATGGCCAGCGCGTAGTCCTGTGTGGTCAACAGGTGATCGGCGCTGGCGCCGTCATGCATGCAGTCGACCGTGAATCCGCTCTGGCTCAGGGATTCCGTCAGGGAAGCGGCCAGTTTGAGGTTGTCTTCGGCAAGCAGGATACGCATGGGGGGCTACGGCAACAGGGGGTCTACGGATATCGCGCTGGAGTGATACCTGTAAGCGGTGCCGGTGCCTAGATGGGGAAACTCCCAATCGTGGTGCATCCCCCACGGCAAAAATCGCAAGCGCTTCGAAAGCGAACTGAAAGTGAGGTCCCCATACCATCCGCTCCGTTCAAGACGAACCAGAACAACAAAGGAGACTGAGGATGAAACGGAAGGCAGTGGCCCTGGCCGCGTGGGGTTGCGTGGTATCGTGCGGCGCCGCGGCGCAATCGAGCGTGACGCTGTATGGCCTGGTGGATTCGGGCATCGAGTACGTGAACCATGCCAGCGCCAACGGCAATTCGCTGGTGAAAATGACCTCGGGTGGCAAGAACACGTCGCGCTGGGGCCTGCGCGGCACCGAAGACCTCGGCGGCGGCCTGAAGGCCATCTTCACGCTGGAATCGGGCATCGCCGTCGATACCGGCAAGCTCGACACCGACAACACGCTGTTCGACCGTCGCGCCTGGGTGGGCCTGCAGGACAAGAACCTCGGCAGCATCCGCATGGGTCGTGACTTCACCACGACCTATGACTTCATGCTGCCGTTCGACCCGATGGGTTACGCGCCGAACTACTCGTGGGCGACATCGTCGACGGCCACGGGCGGCCGCAAGGATGGCATGTTCTCGCGTTCGACCAACATCGTGCGTTACGACGGCCAGTTCGGCCCGGTAAAGGTGGGCGGCACGATGGCGTTCGGCGAAGTGCCGGGCAGCTTCAAGAGTTCGTCGAAATACGATCTGGGCCTGGGCTACAACGCCGGCAAATTTGCCGCGGCCGTGACCTGGGACCGCCAGATGGGCGCGGGCACCAGCACCACGCCGGCCGACAACACCGATTACATCCAGGGCATCCACGCCGGCGCCAGCTACGACTTTGGCGCGCTGTCGGTGTACGCCGGTTATCGCAATTACCGCAAGACGTTCACCACAACGGCTGCCAAGCAGCTGAGCGACATGTACTGGGTGGGCGCCGCGTATGACTTCACGCCGGCTTTCACGCTGTACGGCGCGGTCTACAAGCAGAACATCAAGGGCGACACGGATGGGGATCCGATCATGATCTCGATGCGCGCCCAATACAATCTTTCCAAACGCACCTCAGCGTACCTGTCCGCAGCGTATGCCAAGGCGCGCAACGGTCAGAACGTGAGTGTCTCGCGTGATTTCGTTGGCTATGCCAACAATCAGGTCGGTGTGACGGCAGGCCTGCAGCACCGCTTCTGATCGTTGTTTCCAGGCTGCCGTGGTGGGCGGCCTTCCGGCGGTGCGAGGGGCTCGCGCCGCCGGTTTTTCGTTTTTGGCGCTGCATGATGCCTTGAATCGATGCCGCGCATGCGGTGGATCAAAAGGGCATGCGAAAGCGCGTCCTTGTGGCGGCACCTGACCTCGTGCTTCACGTCCAAGCAGGAACGTGGAAGGAGGTCTCGCAATGAAGCGCAAGGTAGTGGTACTGGCCGCAACCGGCCTGGTTTCGGCAGCAGCAGAGGCGCAGTCCGGCATCACGCTGTATGGGCTGCTCGACGTTGGCGTCGAGTACATCAGCAATGCCGGTCCCGATGGCAAATCGAAGGTGGGGTTGGTCTCGGGCGGCAAGAATATTTCCCGCTGGGGGCTGCGCGGCGCCGAGCCGCTCGGAGACGGACTGACGGCCATCTTCAGGCTGGAGTCGGGTTTCGAAGCCGACACGGGGCAGTTCTATGGCAACCGCCCCCTGTTCAACCGCCGCGCGTGGGTTGGCCTGGCGCACGAAACGCTTGGCAGCATCCGGATGGGCGCGGACTACTCCACGACGTTCGACTACATGGCGGCATTCGACCCCATGGACTACGCGCAAAACTATTCCTGGGTCATGGCCTCGACAGGCTCCGGCGACCGGCAGGACCCCATGTTCGTGCGATCGTCAAATGTCGTGCGCTATGACGGTCAGTTCGGGCCCGTGAAGCTGGGCACTACGCTTGCGTTTGGCGAAGACCCGGGAAGCTTCAAATCCTCGTTGAAATCCGATGTGGCGATTGGCTACACGGCGGGCGGCTTCTCGGCGGTGATCGCGTGGGATCGCGTCAACGGGGCGGCGGGGCAGCCAACCGACTACGCCCAAGGGCTCAATGCCGGCGCCAACTATGACTTTGGCGCGCTGAAGCTCTACGCGGGCTATCGCAATTACCGCAAGACCTTCACCACGACGGCCCCCAACCAGTTGAGCGACATGTACTGGGTAGGCGCCGCGTACGACTTCACGCCCGCCTTCGCGCTGTACGGCGCCGTCTACAAGCAGAACATCAAGGGCGACACCAACGCCGACCCGATCATGGTCGCGCTGCGCGCCCAATACAGCTTTTCCAAACGCACCCTGGCGTACCTGTCAGCGGCGTATGCCAGTGCGCGGAATGGTCAAAGCGTAAGTGTCTCGCGGGATTTCGCTGGCTATGCCGACAACCAGGTCGGCGTGCTGGCGGGCTTGCAGCACCGCTTCTGATCGCCTTTATCGGGCTGTCATGACGGATGGTCTTCCGGCGGCGCGAGCGATCGTGCCGCCGGTTTTCGTTTGCGCCGCCCGCGAGCGGTCACCGTGCGATTGCTGTCAGAAGAAATCACCCGTTCGCGGGAGAAGCGCGGACTTGTCATTTAAACCGCGCCAGAACTGACATAAAGATTCTTCAGTAGCGTCGCGACATCGAATGCATATGCTAATGAGCATTCCCGATGCCCACGGCATCGCGCCATGGAGAGCCAACCATGCGAATGATGTCGATGAACGTGAGCGAAGGCCGGCCCGATGCCCGGTGGGATCCGATGCTGTATCTGCAGTTTTCCGATCTGCGGGTGCGGCCGGCGCTGGAATTGCTGCATCGCGTACCGCTGGACGCGCCGCACGTGGTGTACGACATTGGCTGCGGCCCCGGCCATGTCACCCGGGCATTGCAGGACAAATGGCCGAATGCCGTCGTGTGCGGCGTCGACAGTTCCCCGGAAATGCTGGCTGCGGCGGCAGGCGAGCGTGACCGCATCCGCTGGGAGCAGGCCGACATCCAGCACTGGACGCCGATGGAGCGCGCGGACCTGATCTTTGCCAGCGCGGTGCTGCATTTCCTGGGCGATCACGAAACGCTGCTGCCTCGGCTGCTGGGCTTCCTGCGTCCGGGCGGATGCCTGGCATTGCATATGCCTGACTGGTGCGAAACACCGTGGTACGCCCTGATGCGCGAGGTGCTGGCCACTGCCGGCCCGGGCAACTCCGTCCTGGGGACTCCGATGCTGCGCGGTGAACTGGCGCGCAACCATGTGCAGCCCGCAGCGTTCTACTACCAGCTGATGGTGGACCGCAGCGCGCATCTCGACATCTGGACGACCGATTACCTGCAGGTGGTGGAAGGCGAAGACCCGGTCTACGACTGGATCAAGGCGTCGGGCCTGCGCGCGGTGACCGATCACCTTGACGACGCCGAACGCACGCGCTTTCTGGCGCAGTACATCCCGCGGCTGCGCAAGCTCTATCCAAACGGTGCCGATGGCCGCACGCTGTTTCCGTTTCGGCGGCTGTTCCTGGTGGCGCGGGTGCACTGATGGTGCCGCTCCAGCTTTCCGCGTCGCGCCAGGGCCCGTCGTACGCCGTGACGATCCGCAGCGGGCATCACGTGGTGCTGGCCGATGCGGCCGCCGACGGCCTGCGCGGCGGCACCGCCATGCGGCCCCACGAACTGCTGGCGGGCGCCGTGGCGGCCTGCGTCTGCATCACCATCGACATGGCCCACCGCGACGTGCAACTGCCGCCGTACCGCGTGGATGTCCGCCTCGACCGCGAGGGCGACATCACCGCCATCGAGATCGACGTGTTTTTTCTCGCCGCCATATCGGCCAACCTGCGCGCGCGCGTCCTGAAGACGGCGCGCGAGTGCCCGGTCTGCCAGACGCTCTCCAGGCCGGTGCGGATTCGCATCTGAGCGGCGTGTTTTCACGATGATCCTGACCGGGGGGGACGATGACACAGCGTATCCTGATCGTAGGGGGTGGTGTGGGCGGCACGATGCTTGCCAACCAGCTGGCCGGCAAGCTGTTCCGCGAAATCGTTGATGGCGACGTGGCGGTAACGGTGCTCTCCGATACGCCCGATCACTTCTACAAGCCGGCATTCATGTACGTGGCGTTCGGCGCGTTCTTTCGCGAGGAACTGGTGCGTCGCGAGCGGTCGCTGCTGCGGCCCGAGATCGATTTCGTGGTGGACGCGGCCGAGCAGTTCCACCTGGGCCGCCAGGAAGTGCAGGCCCGCAGCGGCAAGCGGTACGGCTACGACTACCTGGTGATCGCCACGGGCTGCGTGCCGGCGCCCGAGCGCATCGAAGGACTGGCCGAGGCAGGCGACCATTTCTACCAGTACGCGCCGGCGCGCCAACTGGCCGAGAAGCTCGCGCGCATCGAACGGGGCCGCATCTTCGTCACGGTGTCCTTTCCGAAGACCCATAACGTGCCGCACCAGTGTGGCATCGCGCCGCTGGAAACCACGCTGATGCTGGACGACTACCTGCGCCGGCGCGGGGTGCGCGAGCGCGTGGAGATCGTCTATACCTATCCGACGGTGTCGCAGTTGCTGCGCAATTGCCTGTTCCTGCAGAAGCCCACCTGCGATGTGGTACCGGCCCTGTTCGAGCAGCGCGGCATCCGCTACCAGCGCGGCTTTACGCTAGGCCGTGTGGACCCCGACACGTGCGTGGCGTATTCGGAGGAGGGCGCCGAGCAGCCGTTCGACATCCTGATGGCCACGCCGCCGATCCGCGCCGTCGACGTGGTGCGGCACAGCGGCCTGTCCGAGGCCGCCAATGACGAGGGCTGGCTGCCCACCGACCACGAGACGCTGCAAGTGCGCGGGCACGAGCGCATTTATGTGATCGGCGACACCGTGGACCTGCCAGTCAGCAAGGCGGGCGGATCGTGCCACAACCAGGCGCCGGTGGTGGCCGACAACATTGCGGCATCGATCCGCCTGGGGCATCCGGTGGCAGCCTACGATGGCAAGGTGCAGGCTGTCGCCCAGCTTGGGCTGTCGGCCGGCATGCCGCTCTGGTACGACTATCGCCGCGATGTGCAACCGATGCCGCCCACCAAACTGGGCGGGCTGCTGCGCCAGGGCTTCAATCGTGGTGCCTACTGGGCGGTCGCCCGGGGCATGCTCTGAGCGTTGTTCCTGGTTCCTGCATGTCCACTCGATGTGACCCACCACGGAGTCCCCATGGCATCCATCCCCGAGGTTTCCCCGCCGGGCCTTGCGCCGCATGTTGCCCGTCACCTGGCCGACAGCCCGCCGGCCGACCCCGCGCCGGCGACCTGGGCCGAACTGTCTCCACGGCTGGCCCCGCTGCTGCTTGGCGAGCGGCTGGAAAACCTGGTCGACCTGCTGGCGCTGGTGGCCGATCTGGTCGATTTTCTCGATCCGGCGATGATCGAGAAGGCCAGCAGCGTGTTCGAGGAAGGTGTGGCCGTCCACGGCGCACTGAGCGGTGCGCTGCGGCTGGCGGCGGCCCGGACCCGGCTCGAAGCCGAGCCGCCCGGCACCCGCGCGCTATGGGCGCTGGCGCGCGATGCCGATACGCGGCGCGGCGTGGCGCTGCTGCTGCGGACGCTGCAGATCGTCGGGCGCAGCCAGTGCCCGGAGAGATGAAAAGGCCGACAAGGAGGCCGATTCAGAGGCTGTGCGCCGGAGGCGCTACCTGGCCCCGCTCACGCGCCAGACCACGTTGCCAACATCGTCGGCAACCAGCAGCCCCCCAGTCTTGTCGACGGCCACGCCCACCGGGCGCCCCTGTGCCTTGCCGTCCTGGTCCAGGAAGCCGGTCAGCACGTCGAACGGCGCCCCGTGTGGCTGGCCGCGGTCGAACGGCACGAAGATGACCTTGTAGCCCGAGCGCGGCTTGCGGTTCCACGATCCATGCTGGCTGACGAACATGCCGTCGTGGAACTGCGGCAGCAGGCTGTTGCCCGATGCGCCGGTCATGCCCAGCGACGCCGTATGCGCGCCCACCGCGTAATCGGGCACGATGGCCTTGGCGACCATGTCCGGGGCGGGCGGTTTCACGCGGTCGTCCACATGCTGGCCGTAGTAGCTGAACGGCCATCCATAGAATCCGCCGTCGCGCACGGACGTGATGTAGTCGGGCACCAGGTCGCTGCCGATTTCGTCGCGCTCATTGACCGATGTCCACAGCGCCTTGGTGGTCGGCTCCCACGCCATGCCGTTTGGATTGCGCAAGCCGCTGGCGAAAATGCGATGTTGCCCCGTCTGTCGATCGACCTCCCAGATGGCGGCGCGGCCGGCTTCCTTGTCGATGCCGTTCTCGCCGACGTTGCTGTTCGATCCCACCGTGACATAGAGCTTGCTGCCGTCGGGGCTGGCGATGATGTTCTTGGTCCAGTGATGGTTGATCGGGCCGGCCGGCAGGTCCACCAGCTTCTGCCCCGGCGCGGTGATGCTGGTCTGGCCCGGCGTATACGGGAAGCGCAGTACGGCATCGGTATCGGCCACGTAGAAGTCGTTGCCCACCAGCACCATGCCGAACGGCGAATGCAGATTTTGAAGAAATATCGATCTCTGATCGGCCACGCCATCGCCATTGGTGTCGCGCAGCAGGGTGATGCGGTTGGCGCTGGGCGTAGCCGCACCGGCGCGCTCCTGCGTCTTCTTCATGACCCACCCCCGGATACCCTTGTGGTCGTCGGGCTTGGGCGGCGCGTTGGTTTCGGCCACCAGCACATCGCCATTCGGCAGCACGTAGATCCAGCGTGGATGGTCCAGCTTGTCGGCAAAGGCCGCCACGCGCATGCCGTCGGCGGCCACGGGCATCTTGCCGTCTTTCCAGCCTTCGGCCGGGGCGACATGGATGGTCGGAATCAGCGTCTTGTGCGGCGCGGGCAGTTGCGGGTTGGGACCAATGCCCGCGGTGTCGGGCAGCTTGGCCGATTCGCCGCAACCGACCAGCAGCGTTACCGCCACGATCGCGAACAGCGATGCCATCGGATAGATCAGATATTGGCGATATTCGCGCATGGCGGTCTCCTGATGCCTTTGATCAGAGCATAGGAGCGCACTTGCGCGATGTATGTCAGCGCCGGTGCAAGACCCTGTCGGGGGCCGTCCGACCACTTCCGGGCCACCTTTGCCAGCGCTGCTTCGCCAGCCGTGGCGACCGCTGGCAACTGCTTCGACGCTACTTCAGCAGGTCATGCCGCGCGTGCCATTCGTGCAGGGATTCGTGTGGCCAGGTGCCCACGTGGCGGTGGCCTTTGCCGCGCGGGACGTCGACCCACGGTGCCACGTAATCGAGCCCGGCTTCCACCACATCGGGGGGCCTGGGCAGCGGGGTATCGATGGCGCCCGCATAGGGATGCACCAGGTCGGGCCAGCGCGGGTCCCACATCCACAGTGGACTGCCGCACAGCTTGCAGAAGTGCCGGTACCCCTTGGAGCGCTTTGGACGCTGGCCGGGCTCGCGGATCACGGCATGGAAATGCGCCACGTGCTGCTGTCCGGCCACGCGCAGCGTGTGGGCATCGCCGCCAAGATTGATGCCATAGCCGCCGCTGCCACCAGTCTTGCGGCAGATCGAGCAATGGCAGTGCATGTAGGGGTAGGGTGAATCGGACTCCAGGCTGAACTGCACGGCGCCGCATTGGCACGAACCGTCGAGATGCATGGTGGCTCCTCGGAATCGTTGATCGATGCGGTTCAGTGTGGTCGACGTGCGGGCGTCGATCAAGCGCGGGAAATCACAAAATTTGCCAGAAACTGTGGTGTTGTCGGGCGTTGTCTGTCAGCGCAGGCGAGGTTTTGTAAGGAGATGTGTGAATGCGGCACGCGGGGCACCATGTGACTTCTAAACTGGGCACGCGGTGGGAAACAACGCACCCGTCGTTTTCGATAACAACCACCTGAGAGGTCTCATATGTCCAAGCAACGAACCATTCGCACCACGTCCCTGATTGGCGCCCTGGCAGCCGGCATGATCTCTGTCACCGCCTTTGCACAGACCGCCCAGACCCCGGCGCCGCCGGCCGACATTACGACGGCGGCCCCGCCGGTCACCACCCAGGTCCAGCCGCCGAAGGACCCGCTCGTGGAGCGCCGCGAGTCCCGCAAGGCCGCCAATGACCAGTACAAGGCCGAGAAGAAGGCCGCCAAGGGCGAGTACAACAAGGACGTGAACGCCGCCAAGTCGGAACGCAAGGATGCCAAGAAGGCCGCCGACGCGACGGCCAAGGCGGAACTGCAGAACGGTACGACGAACGGTACGACCAAGCAGTAAAGGCCCCTGACAGGGCTATGGTCCCGTTCTCATTCAGGGGGCGGGGCAGGGGAGCGGGCCGGTGGCTCGATCTGAGGCAGGTCGTGAATTTTGCTGCCGTGCCGGTCTCCCCCAACCCTTCTCCCGTATGCGGGAGAAGGGCGTAAAAACTACCGGGAACCGGCGTCTACACCAGCCGGGCCCCCGGCCACGCCCCCGACATCACGATATTGCGCACGGATTGCCGCACTGTCTGCATGATGTCCCAAAGCTCAGGCACCACCGGGCGGTTGCGCGCCGTGGTCATCGCCACCTGACGCGTCACCACCGGGTCAACCAGTCGCGCCGAATGCAGCCGGCCCTGGGCCACGCGGTCTGCCACGGCAGCAAACGGCAGCAGCGTGGCGCCACAGCCGTCTTCCACCAGCCGCATGGCGACCGTATTCGATGCATCGCACTCCATCGCCATGTTCAGCGTGGTACCGACGCGCGCCGCCAGCGATTCGGCCAGCACGCGCAGCCCGTGCGATGTGCTGGGCAGGATCAGCGGCACCTCGCCCAGGCGCCGCGCCTGGAACGCGGGGCCAAGGTGGCTCCATGATGTGGGCGTGACCAGCGTCAGGTCTTCTTCCAGCAGCACGTCCACCTTGAGCGCACCCTGCTGTTCGGGCAGGTAGAGCAGGGCGACATCGATATCGCCAGCCGCCAGCCAGGCCAGCACCGGGTTGGCCAGGCCTTCCACAAAACGGATCTTTGTCGCCGGAAAACGTGCCTTGAGCGCCGTGCCGATGGCCGCGAACGCGGTGTTGGCGATGGTCGGCTGCGCCGCGATGACCAGTTGCGCCGGGCCTTGCGCGGTGGACGCCCGCACCGCGGCGCGGGCCTCGGTCAGCGTGGCGGCCACCTGCCGCGCGTATCCGAGCAGCGTGCTGCCGGCCTCGGTCAGCACGACGCCACGGCCGCTGCGGTGAAACAGCCGCGTATCGAGTGCGGCCTCCAGCCGCGCGATCTGGCGGCTGACGGTCGACTGGTCTGCGCCAAGCTCCAGCGCGGCGCGCGAAATGCTCTGCGTGTTCGCCACGCAGACAAAGCACGCCAGGTCGTCGGAATTCAGCGCGGCCGACATGGCGGTCATCAGGCCTGCTTTGGCGTGTCGCCGATGGCGAACGACGACATGTGCTCGATGGCCTTGACCAGCCCCGAATGATCCCAGCCAGCGCCGCCCTGGGCCACGCAGACGTTGAACAGCTGTTGCGTCGATGCCGTATTGGGCAGGCCCAGTCCCAGCTGCCTGGCCGTGGACAGCGCCAGGTTCAGGTCCTTCTGGTGCAGTTCGATGCGGAAGCCCGGGTTGAACGTGCGCTTGATCATGCGTTCGCCGTGGACTTCGAGGATCTTGGAACTGGCAAAACCTCCCATCAGTGCCTGGCGCACGCGTGCCGGGTCGGCGCCGGCCTTGGCGGCCAGCACCAGCGCTTCGCTGACGGCCTCGATGGTCAGCGCCACGATCACCTGGTTGGCGACCTTTGCCACCTGACCATCGCCGACATTGCCCACCAGCGTGATGTTCTTGCCCATCAGTTCCAGCAGCGGCAGAACCTTGTCGAACACCGGCTGCTTGCCGCCGGCCATGATCGACAGCGTGGCAGCCTTGGCGCCGACCTCGCCGCCGGACACCGGCGCATCCACGTAGTCGCAGCCAAGCTTTTCGATCCTGGCGGCAAACTCGCGCGTGTCGATGGGCGAGATCGAGCTCATGTCCACCACGACCTTGCCCTTGGTCAGCCCGGCGGCCACGCCGTTGTCACCGAACAGCACGCGCTCCACGTCAGGCGTATCGGGCAGCATCAGGAAGATGATGTCGGCCTGCTTTGCCACATCGGTGGCGCTGGCGCATTGCTGCATGCCGCGGTCCAGCAAGTCCTGCGGCACACCGCTGCGCGTATGCGCGTAGACGGTATGGCCGCCAGCCTGCAGGTGTTCGGCCATGGGCTTGCCCATGACCCCCAATCCGATAAATCCGAGCTTGCTCATGATTCCTTCCTGTTGAAAATGGCTTCAGGACGCGAAGCGGTCGCGCAGTGAGCGTGCCGCGTCGCGCAGCAATACGTGATCGATGCCGACCGCCACGAAGTGCGCGCCCATGTCCAGATAGCGGCGCGCGTCGGCTTCCACGGGGGTCAGCGTGCCGATGGCCTTGCCGGCGCGGTTGGCTGCATCGTAGATCTGCTTGACCGCCGCCTGCACATCGGGATGGTTCGGGTTGCCCAGGTGCCCGTAGGCCGCGGCCAGGTCGTTGGGGCCGATGAAGATGCCGTCCACGCCCGGTTCTGCGCAGATCTCGTCGATTGCTTCCACGCCCTTGCGGCTTTCCACCTGCACCAGCACGCAGATATTGTCGTTGATGGTCTTGAAAAAGTCGGGCACCGTGCCATAGCGGTTCTGCCGCTGCACGCCCGACACGCCACGGATGCCGTCGGGCGGATAGCGCGTGGCGCGCACCGCGCGGCGCGCTTCCTCGGCCGATTCCACGAACGGAATCAGGAAGTTGTAGAAACCGATGTCGAGCAGGCGCTTGAGCATCACCGGATCGTTCCACGGCGGACGCACCACGGGCGCGCTGGTGCTGTCCTTGAGCGCCATCAGCTGCGGCGCGAAGGTCAGGACGTCGTTGGGCGAATGCTCGCCGTCCAGCAGCAGCCAGTCGAAGCCGGCCAGTCCGACGATTTCGCTGGTCACGGGCTGGCCCAGTGAACTCCACAGGCCGATCAGGCGCTTGCGCGCAAGCACATCGGCCCGGAATTTGTTGGGCAGCGGGTGGATCTGGGGCAGGTGAGGGGTGGTGGACATCGTAAGTCTCCTGGATCAGTCGGCCGCAAGCGCGGAAAGCGGGCCCGGCGATTTGCCGCGGGCCTGCAGCACGCGTGCGGCGGCGTCGTCAAGCTGGGCCAGCGTGCTGCTATCCACGGGAATGTATTCGGCGCGGGCGCGGCGCCAGGCGCGTTCGGGGTCGCCGGGCAGGCGGATGGCGTCATTGCCCGGCTGCAGGCGCGATGCCTTCATCCATTCGACAAAAGACTCCACCTCGTGGCCGAACGTGGTGCTGCTGCCCAGCCGCGCCGGATCGAAGATGATCGCCAGCATGTTGTTCCACACCGCATGCTCGTGCGTGAGCGTTTCGGGGCGGATGGTATGGCCGCCGGTCACGGCCGCGCCCAGCAGTTCGCACATCACGGCCAGCACGTAGCCCTTGTGTTCGCCGAACGTGCGCAGCGCGCCCTGCGGCGTGCCGGGGTGCGGGAACATCACGGCGGGGTCGTCGGTGGGATGGCCCTGCGGGTCCATCAGGCAGCCTGGCGGCACCGGCACGCCCTTGTTGTTGGCAACGCGCACCTTGCCCAGCGCGATGGCGCTGGTGGCAAAGTCCAGCACCAGCGGCGGCTGCCCGGCCACCGGCACGCCAATCGTGAACGGATTGGTGCCAAAGCGCGGATCGTAGCCGCCATGCGGCGCGACAATCGGCTTGGATAGCACATTGACGAAGTGGATCGAGATCATGCCGGCCGCCGTGGCCTGCTCGGCCCAGTGGCCGACGCGGCCCAGATGGTGCGAACGGCGCAGGCCCAGCACGCACACGCCGTGTTCCCTGGCGCGTTCGATGCCCAGGCCCATCGCCTGTTCGGTCACGGCCTGGCCCATGCCACGGTTGCCGTCCAGGCTCAGGATGCCGCCCGATTCATGCACCACGCTGACCTGCTGGTTCAGCTGGAGCTGGTCGGCCTGCCACGACATCACGTACTTGGGAATCATGCCCACGCCATGCGAATCGTGGCCGGACAGGTTGGCGCCCACCAGGTGATCGGCGGTCAGCGTGGCCTCGCGGGCGTCGGAGCCCGCCGCCAGCCAGAGGTCTGCCACCCATTGGTGCAGGCCGGCAGTCGGGATGCGGTGATCACTCATGCTTACTCCAGGTGAATATTGGCGACCTTGATCAGGTTTGCCCATTTGGCAACTTCGCTTTTCTGGAAATTGCCCAGTTCGGTGGGGCCGGCGCCCGAGGGCTCCACGCCCATCGACGCCAGCTTGGCGCGCACGTCGGGCTGGCGGATGATCTTGCCGATTTCGGTCGACAGCTTGTCGACAATGGGCCTGGGCGTGCCGGCCGGCGCGAAGATGGCCTGCCACGACACGATCTCGTAGCCGTTCAGGCCAGACTCCGCCATGGTCGGCACGTCGGGCAGTTCGGCTGCGCGCTTGGCGCCGGTGGTGGCCAGCGCGCGGAATTTGCCGGACTGGATCATCGGCATGGCAGCCACGCTGTTCTCGAATACCAGGTCCACCTGGTTGCCCAGCAGCGCCTGCACGGCCTGGCTGCTGCCCTTGTATGGCACATGGGTCATGCGCAGGCCGGCCATGTTGGCGAACAGTTCGGCGGCCAGGTGCTGCGACGTGCCGTTGCCCGACGAGCCAAAGTTGACCGTGCCCGGCTTGGCCTTGGCAGCGGCAATCACGTCCTGGACGCTCTTCCACGGGCTGCTGGCGTTCACCACCAGCACGTTCGGCAGCGTGCCGATCAGCGCGATCGGCTGGAAGTTCTTGATCGGGTCATACGGCATCTTCGGGTACAGGCTCACGTTGATGGCGTGCGAACTGATCGTGCCGCCCAGCAGCGTGTAGCCATCGGCGGGGGCCTTGGCGACGTAGTCGGAGCCGATATTGCCGCCGGCGCCGGCGCGGTTTTCCACCACCACTGACTGGCCCAGCACCTGCGACAGCCGCTGGCCGATCAGGCGGCCCAGCAGGTCGGTGGTGCCCCCGGCAGCAAACGGCACCACATAGGTGATGGGCTTGGTCGGGTAGTGATCGGCGCTCTGGGCGCCGGCCTGCGAGGCAACGGCCATGCATCCGGTACAAAGCACGGCCAGCATCGGCCGCATCAGGCGATGGGGAAAATTCATATCATGTCTCCTGTAGCGCGAACGTTCGTGTGCGGCAGTCCCTTGGCGGGCTGCCGTTCTGCCTGACGGTTTCCGGATGGAAACCCAAGCCAGGCGGGGCGTCTTGTGCTGCGCCTCGTCCGCAAATCTACACGGACCCACCCCGTGCCGACTTGCAGAATTCGCATAACAGAAATGCACGATAGGCCGCGCAGCCGCGCACGTCAAACGGAACAATTGCAGACATTGCGATAAACAAGCCGATAACGCGCCCAACGCCCAACATGACCTCCAACGCTTCCCAGACGGCCCGCACCGGCGGCCGCGTACTTGTCGACCAACTGCGCATCCATGGCACCGAACGCATTTTCTGCGTGCCAGGCGAGAGCTTCCTTGACGTTCTGGACGCGCTGCATGACCAGCCGGCCATCGACCTGGTGGTGTGCAAGCACGAAGGCGCGGCCGCCAACATGGCCGAAGCCGACGGCAAGCTGACGGGCCGTCCCGGCATCTGCTTCGTGACGCGCGGCCCTGGCGCCACGCATGGCAGCATCGGCGTGCATATCGCCCAGCAGGACTCCACGCCGATGATCCTGTTCGTTGGCCAGATCGCCCGCGAACACAAGGGTCGCGAGGCGTTCCAGGAAGTCGACTACGCGGCGGTATTCGGGTCGATGTGCAAGTGGGCGGCAGAGATCGACGATCCGGCGCGTATCCCGGAAATGGTGGCGCGTGCCTTCCAGGTGGCGACGTCGGGCCGCCCGGGGCCGGTGGTGCTGGCGCTGCCCGAGGATGTGCTCGATGGCCTGGTGGAAGTGGCCGACGCCGCGCCGTACCGTGCCGTGGCCGCCGCCCCGCGTCCCGAGGACGCCCAGGCGCTGGCGGCCGCGCTGGCCGCCGCCCAGCGCCCGCTGGTGATTGCCGGTGGCGCCAACTGGACCGACCAGGCCGTGCGCGACTTCGCCGCATTCGTCAAGGCCTGGGATCTGCCCGTGGCCTGCGCTTTCCGCCGCCAGGACGTGATCGACAACCGCGACCCGCACTATGTGGGCCACTTGAGCCTGGGCGTCAGCCCCAAGCTGGCCGAACGCGTGAAGACGGCCGACCTGATCGTTGCCTTCGGCACGCGGCTTGGCGATATCGCCACTGACAGCTATTCGCTGCTGGAAGTGCCGCAACCGAAGCAGAAGCTCGTGCATATCCATGCCGACAGCTTCGAACTGGGCCGTGTCTACCAGGCCGCGCTGCCGATCCATGCAGGCGTGGAGCCGGGCGCCGCAATGCTCGCAACGCTGGCTGCGCCCGCCACGGTGGCCTGGAAGGACTGGACCGCAGGCGCGCGCGCCGACCACGAGGCCTTTGTCACGCCCCCGAAGCCGCATGCGGAACTGACCGGCGTGGACATGGCCGCCGCCATGGCGCACCTGAACCAGGTGCTGCCCGAGGACGCCATGCTGTCGAACGGCGCGGGCAACTACACGGTATGGCTGCACCGTTTCTATGCCTACAGGAAGCCCCGTACCGAACTGGCGCCAACCTGCGGCGCAATGGGCTACGGCCTGCCGGCTGCCATCGCCGCCAAGCTGCGTTTTCCGGAAAAGACCGTGGTGTGCTTTGCCGGTGACGGCTGCTACCTGATGTATCCGCAGGAAATCGCCACGGCCGCCGCCCATGGCGCGAACCTGATCGTGATCCTGGTGAACAACCGCATGTACGGCACGATCCGGATGCACCAGGAACGCCGCTATCCGGGCCGCCAGAGCGGCACGACCATCGTCAATCCCGATTTTGTGGAGATGGCGAAGGCCTGCGGCGCCTGGGCCGAGCGCGTGGAACGGACCGAGGATTTCGCCGCCGCCTTCGAGCGGGCGCAGCAGGCTGGCAAGCCTGCCGTGCTGGAGTTGATGACCGACCCGCTGCAGATCACGCCCGCGATGCGTGTCAGCGAACTGCCGAGGTAAGGCAGGCAGGTAAGGGCGGCAAAAAGTAAGTGACGTGAAAGACGTTTAGTCCAGATTATGGAAATTCAATAATTCGGACTAAACGTCAGCCGGTTCCGAAAGGGCACGGAAGATACCTAGAAGAGAGAACCCTGGGGCCGGGCTTCATGCCCGGTGGCTTCCGGTTGGGAATATTGCGCAAGTTGCGGATGTTCCGGATGTTGCCCGCCTTGGGCAACCGGCTTTGCAAGAATCTGGCGGATCTGCGCCAGATAGCGCTCGCCCACCGCGCGATGGGTCTTGCGGGCCTCGTCGGCAAAGCTGCGCCGCGACGGCGGCCGAATGTTCAGCAGCCGGCAAATCGTTGACAGATAAGGCTTTTTTCCATCCGCAGCGGTGCGGCGGGCGGCCGACACCAAGGCTGCATCACCAATGCGTCCGCGCAGCCAGACCAATACCTGGCGGTCATATTCGTTCTGCACACGGATCAGGTGTTCCATTTCAGGGCTCCGAAGGTTCCGACACTGTTCAATCCATCCCGATACGTCTCTTGGTACTGTCTATCCATACAGTACACTGTAAATATATACAGTAGTTCGGAAATTTCAAGCCCGCAATCGGTCGCCACGCGAGACGCCGGTGGGGCGCCAATGCCACAATGACGGCCCCACCGCCGGACTCCCACGCCATGGCCGCGCCCGCCCCCGATTTCACCCAGACCTTCGACCCGCTTCGGCCGCGTCTTCTGGCCATTGCATACCGCATGCTCGGCACCGTGGCAGAGGCCGAGGATGTGGTGCAGGACGCCTGGCTGCGCTGGCACGGCACCGATCGCACCGTGATCGACAACCCCGAGGCCTGGCTGGTGTCCGTCACCACACGGCTCGCCATCGACCATCTGCGCGCGGCCAAGCTCCAGCGCGAGCACTACGCCGGGATCTGGCTGCCCGAGCCGCTGCTGGGCGAGAGTGCCGATACGCCCGAAGCCATTCACGAACGTGCCGACGATGTGTCGGTGGCGTTCCTGTTCCTGCTGGAACGCCTGACGCCCGAAGCGCGCGCGGCGTTTCTGCTACGTGAAGTCTTCGATGCCGACTATGCCGAGGTGGCGGCGGTCATCGGCAAGAGCGAGACGGCCTGCCGCCAGCTGGTAAGCCGTGCCAAGGTCCAGTTGCGCGACGCCCGGCCACGCCAGCCCGCGCGCAAGGACATGCACCTGAACCTGGTGCGCCGGTTCGCCCAGGCGCTGGAGCAGGGCAGTTTCGATGCGATACGGGGCCTGCTGGCCGACGAGGCCACGCTGATTGGCGATGGTGGCGGCAAGGTGTCGAGCTTTCCGAAGCCGCTGGTCGGCGGCGGCAAGATCGCGCAGGTCTTTTTCGCGGCCCAGCGGCGCGGCCTGGCGGTGCGCGTGCAGATGGTGGTGCTCAACGGCCAGTGGGCGCTGCTGCGCTTTGTGGACGGGCAGCTCGAATCGGCCCAGAGCATCGAGACCGATGGCGAGCGCATCGTCGGCATCCACGCACAACGCAACCCCGACAAGCTCAAGCGCATTCTGGCCGCCATCGCGCGCGCCTGATTTTCCGTATCCGATTTCCTTTCGATTGCCTGCCCCCGAACCATGCGCCTGCCCAGCCTGATCGCGCTCCAGATGCTTGAGTGCGCTGCCCGACTTGGCAGCTTCACGCGCGCCGCGGCGGAACTGAACGTCACCGAAAGCGCAATTTCCCGGCAGATCCAGACACTGGAGGAACGGCTGGGCGTGCGCTTCTTCGAACGGGTGCGCCAGCGCGTGGTGCTGACGCCTGACGGCGACCGCTATGTGCGTGAAATCCGCGCCGAACTGAAGGCCATCGAACGCGCCACCAAAGACCTGGCGTCGCGCGCGGGCGGCATGGAGGTGCTTGAACTGGCCGTGGTGCCCACCTTCGCCACGCAATGGCTGATTCCGCGCCTGGCGGCGTTCCGCGCCGAGCATCCGCGCATCGTCGTCAATATTCGCGCGCGGCCCGAGCCGTTCCACTTTGCCGATTCGCTGTTCGATGCGGCCATCTACTTTGGCGACGACGCCTGGGACGGGCATCCGTCCGCCACGCTGCTGGAAGAGGGCCCGTCGATCCCGGTGTGCAGCCCGCAATTGCTGCAGGGCAAGCCCCTGCGCAAGCGGGAAGACCTGCTGAAACTGCCGCTGCTGCACCTGGCGAGCCGGCCCGACGCCTGGCCGGACTGGTTCGGGGGCGATGACGAGGCGATCCGGCGCCATGCCCGTCTGGGGCCGCGCTACGACCTGTTCACAATGGTCACGGGCGCCGCCATCTGCGGACTCGGCATCGCCGTTCTGCCAGAAATGATGGTGCGCACGGAAATCGAAAGCGGCAGGCTCGCGGCACTGCCGTTTGCCGAAGCGCCGGGCTCTGGCCGCAACGGCGCCTATTTCCTGACCTACCGGCAGGCCAAACCCGGCGATGGCAGCGTTCGCGACAAGGCAGCCCTGTTTGCGGACTGGCTGCTGCGGCAATGCGAAGGGACGTAATACGAAAGGGCGCACGCTGACGCAGCCCGGGGGCAGGTGGGCATCAACTTGATGCGAAAACCGCATCAAGTCGGCCGGAAAAATCGCTTGTCGACCCGAACCCGGCCCACCACACTTGGCGGCTCTTTTCAGTCACTTGAGTCGTCCCCCGAACAACATGTCTGCCGCCTTCACGTCCCCCAGCCAGATCCGCGCCCAGTTCTCGCGCGACATGTCCGATATGTACCGTGCCGAGGTGCCGCAGTACGGCACGCTGATGTCGCTGGTATCGGACGTCAACGCCGAGGTGCTGGCGAGCGTCGGCGCTGCTGCCGCCGGTGCGGCCGGCCAGGAATCGCGCATCGAGGTGGAGCGCCACGGCGCCATCCGCGTGGGCACGCCGGCCGAACTGGCTACGATCCGTCGCCTGTTCGCCGTCATGGGCATGTTCCCGGTGGGCTACTACGACCTGTCGGTGGCTGGCGTGCCGGTCCACTCCACGGCCTTCCGGCCCAGGGACACCGCCGGCCTGGCCGAGAACCCGTTCCGCGTGTTCACGTCGCTGCTGCGCCTTGACCTGATCCAGGACGCCGCGCTGCGCGACGCCGCCGCATCGGTGCTGGCTACCCGGTCGATCTTCACGCCGGGCTGCCTGGCAATGATCGAGCGTGCCGAGCAGCAGGGCGGCCTGGCTGCCGAAGATGCCGCCCGCTTCGTGGCCGAGGCGCTGGAGACGTTCCGCTGGCACGGCAAGTCCACGGTCGATGCCGACCTGTACTGGAAGCTGCGCAAGACGCATCCGCTGATCGCCGACATCGTGTGCTTCCCCGGGCCGCATATCAACCACCTGACGCCGCGCACGCTGGACATCGACATCGTGCAGCAGCAGATGCCCGCGCGTGGCATCCAGCCCAAGGCCGTGGTGGAGGGCCCGCCCACGCGCCGTTGCCCGATCCTGCTGCGCCAGACCAGCTTCCTGGCCCTGAGCGAACCGGTCACCTTTCGCGATGGCGGCGAGGCCGGCACCCATACGGCCCGCTTCGGCGAGATCGAGCAGCGCGGCGTGGCGCTGACGCCCAAGGGCCGCCAGCTCTACGACGAACTGCTCAACGAGGTGCGCAAGGTCATCACCCCGGCCGGTGACGGTTCGAACGCCGATACCTATCGCAAGACGCTGGGCGACGTGTTCCAGGCGTTTCCGGACGATCACCAGTCGCTGCGCCAGCAAGGCCTGGCGTACTACCGGTATGCGGTTGGCAATGCCGCGGCCGATGGCAGCGATGTCGAGGCACTGATTGCCGCTGGCGCACTGGTGGCCGAACCGATTACCTACGAAGACTTCCTGCCGGTCAGCGCCGCCGGTATCTTCCAGTCGAACCTTGGCGACGAGAACCGCGACGATCTGCAGGCATCGCCCAATCGCGCCGCCTTCGAGCAGGCGCTGGGCGCAACGGTCAGCGACGAACTGGCGCTGTACGCGGCCGAGCAGCAGGCGTCGCTGGATGCCGCGCTGAAGTCGCTGGGACTGGCCGTCTGAGCCCGCAAGCAGCCATCAAAAAGAAAGAGGCCCGCACAGGCAAACACCTGCGCGGGCCCATAGAAAGACGAAGGGAAAGTCTTCGCCGTGGAGCCTGGACGCTTTACGCGTTCAGATGAAGATCAATCGCGACGATCAGAAGCGGTGGCGCACGCCGATGATGGCGCCGAACTGGCTCTGGCCGGCACCCACCTGCTCGCTGGTGGCGGTCAGCGTGGTGGCGCTGCCGTTCAGCGACGGACCAAAGCCCGACAGGCCCATTGCCGAACCGTTGCGGTTCTGTGCGTAGGCGGTGATCGCGTAGAGGTCGGTGCGCTTGGACAGCGCATAGGTGCCCGACAGCACGAAGCTGTACGGATCGGCGTTGCTGTTGCGCACGTCGGTGTAGTAGGCGGCGCCGGTCACCGCGATGGCCGGGGTCACCTGGTAGGTGGCGCCCACCCAGTACAGGTTGGTGCGCAGCGAGCTGCTGGCGAAATCGCCGTAGTACCAGCGATAGCCGGCAAACGCGCGGCCACGGCCAAAGTTGTAGCTGGCGCCGATGGTGGCGCGGCGCTCGCGGTTGTCGTCGGTGGCGATGGTGCTGCCGCGCACTTCGTCATAGACCACGCGGGCCGACACCGGGCCGGCATCGTAGCCACCGGCCACCGACCAGTTGCGGCCGGCCTTGTAGTCGCCCGGCACTTCGCCGCCAGCGCTGCTGTCATAGCCCGTGCTGTAGAACAGGCCGTAGTAGAACGCGCCGGTCTGGCCCGTGAACTTCAGCGAGTTGTCGGCGCGGCCCGACATCCACTTGTCGTGCATCAGCACCGAGTAGCGCGTGGCGATGGCCATCGGATCATAGGCCAGCGAGAAATCGTACAGCACCGTCTGGTGACGACCCAGCGACAGCGTGCCGTACTGGTTCTGCAGACCCACGAACGCCTGACGGCCGAACAGGCGGCCGCCCTGGTTCAGGCTGCCGGTGTCCAGGTCAAAGCCGCTCTCCAGCGTGAAGACCGCCTTCAGGCCACCACCCAGGTCTTCGGCGCCACGCAGGCCCCAGCGCGAGGTCGACAGGTTGCCGGCCGACATGCGCACCACGTTGTTGCTGCCGCCGGTGGCGGTGTTCGGGGCGTGAGTCAGGAACTCCACGCCGGCGTCCACCACGCCATACAGCGTGATGGTCGATTGGGCCTGCGCCGCAGCGGGCAGGGCAGGCAGAACGGCCATGGCGGCCAGGCAGGCAAGACGGGTCTTCATGCTTCGTTATCCTTGTAGTGAGACGCGCGCACGCGCACCTCCGTAAGGGCTCAGGCGCGATGCGGCGCCTGAAATGTAACGATTGATGTCGAAGCAAAGAAGAGCGAATCGCCTGACAGTTTGTCTTAAGGTGTGGACAATCAGCGCGGGGTCAGCCGGCCGCCACTTCCATCAACCCATCCACCACCACAGCACCGTCGGCCCCCAGCATCACCGGATTCAGATCCACCGAGCGGATCTGCCCGTGTGCCCGGTGCACGAGATTGCCGACCTTTGCGGCGACGTCGCAAAGCGCGGCCACGTTCAGCGGGGCATCGCCGCGTACGCCGTCGAGCAGCGGCGCCATGCGCAGGCTGCGCACGGCGCGTTCGATGGCGGCCGGGCTGGCGGGGGCCAGCAGCACCGCCGTATCGCGCACGACTTCCACATACTTGCCGCCGTCGCCCACCAGCAGCACCGCGCCAAAGACCGGGTCCCAGTGGGCCCCCACCATGCATTCGCGCTGGCCGCGCGACATGCGGGCAACGATCACGCCTTCGCAGGGGGCGTGCATGGTGTCGAGTGTCTGCGTTTGCCTGGTGAAGGCGTCGACAATTGCCTCGCGGTTGTTGCAGTTCAGGGCCACCAGGCCGTGTTCGCTCTTGTGTGGCACGGCTGGGGAACTGGCCTTGATTGCCACCGGGGCGCCGATACGTTGCCAGGCTGCCACGGCCTCTTCTGCGGTCTGGCACAGGTAGTGTTCGACCACCGGTACCCCGGCTTCGGCCAGCCGCGCCAGGCTGGCGGCCTCGCTGTGCGTGTGCGATGGCGAGGACTCGTCGGTTTGCATGACGGGGCGCCCGGCACGTGGAACGGCGGGTTCGCCGGCCACGTCGCGCAGTAATTGCTGGTGCGCGGTCAACTGATGGAAGGCGGCCAGTGCGTCGGTTGCGTGGACGAAAGTCGGCACGTTGGCCGCGCGGAATTCGCTGACCACCGCGTCCTGCCAGGCTGCCACGGCAATCGGCTTGCCGGCCTGATCCGCAAACCGGGCCGCATCGCGCGCGAAGCGCGGCACGTCGTAGCCCATGCCGGCAACCGGGATGTCGAGCAGGACCAGGTCGGCCGAAGGATCGGCACCCACCACGGGCAGCACGTCGCCAAACAGGCCGCTGTTGGTCAGCAGGGCGGCTGTGACGTCCACCGGGTTGGCCGTGGCCGCAAAGCCGGGCAGCCGTTCGGCCAACGCGGCTTGCGTGGCGGCCGACAGGGGTGCCATCGAAATGCCCAGCGTATCGGCCGTATCGGTCGCCATCACACAGCTGGCGCCCGAGTTGCTGACGACCACCAGCCGGCGGCCGGCGGGCCGCCAGCCGCGCAGGTAGAGCGGCGCACAGCGTGCCAGTGCGTGGGCGTCTTCGACGCGCCAGATGCCGTGCCGGGCCAGGAAGGCGTCGACAGCGCGGTCCTCGTTGGCCATGGCGCCCGTATGCGAGGCCGCGGCGCGTGCGCCCGCCTGCGAGCGGCCCGATTTCACCGCCACCACGGGGATGCCGCGCGCGCGTGCCACGGCGGCCGCTTCGGCCAGCACTGCGGGGTCGGACAGCGTTTCGAGATACAGCAGCAGCAGGCGCACATCGGGATCGTGGGCCACGGCCAGCGCCAGTTCGCTGACGGTGACATCGGCCTGATTGCCGGTGGCATGCACATGCCGCACGCCAATGCCCTGGTTGCGCAGCAGGCCATAGACCAGCGCCGCCGTACCACCGCTCTGGCTGACCACGGCCACGGGCCCATCCTGCGGCGGAATCTCGATAAACATCGTCGAGAAACTGGCGATAGTGCCATTGCCAAAGTTGGCCAGCCCCTGGCTGTTGGGGCCCACGATACGCAGCCCGCCTTCGCGGGCGATGCGCACCATCTCGTCCTGCTGGCGCTTGCCCGCTTCGCCCGCCTCGCCGAATCCCGAAGCGATCACGATGGCGGCGCCCACTCCCAGCCGCGCGCAATCGGCCACGGCCTGCACGGCGGCGTCGCCGGCGACGACGATGATCGCCAGTTCGGGCGCTTCGGGCAGTGCCTCGAGCGACGGGTATGCGCGCAGCCCCTGCAACGATTCGCGCTGGGGGTTGACCGGGTAGATGGTGCCGGCGTAGCCCATCGTCTGCATGTAGTGGATCGGTCTTCCGCCAATCTTGTGGATGTTGTCGGAGGCGCCGACGATGGCAACGGAACGGGGCGAGAGCAGGGCGGAGAGGGTGGAGGACATTGTTCTGGAAGCCTGTTGGCGTTGTGGGGCGAAAGTAGGCGAAAAAGGGGGCGGAAGTTCGGGCGGTCTCAGAACCGGGCACAGCTGGGCACGGCTTGAGACCAGGTCAGGAACAAGGCCGCGTTCAGCGTGCGGCTTAACGCCGCGTGAACCGCAGCAGCGGCTGCCCGTCGTGGTGGAACACGCTGGCAAGTACGCGATTGCCGATGGCGACGCCGGGGTCGGCATGGCCCATTACGCGCGGGCCTTCGTCCAGCGTCGCGATGACCAGCGTGTAGGGCACCAGCGCCTGGAAGGCTTCGGTGGGTGCGCGGAATACCTCTGTCACGGCGTACACGGTGGCGTGGCCGCTGCCATCGCGCCAGGCCAGTTGCCGGCTGCCGCAGGCGCGGCAGGCGTGGCGCTGCAAAGGCTGCCACGCGCCACAGCTTTCGCAGGCCTGGTAGCGCACCACGCCGGCGGCGAGGCCCTCGGTAAACGGTGGGGTGGCGGGAATTAGCGGTTCGCTCATGCGGTCTCCAGGATCAGGCTTACGTGCGACGACAGCACGCCGCCATCGGCATGAAACAAGGCGCGATGGCGGCGGCTCGACAACTGCCGGGCACCGGCCCGTCCGGCCAGCTGGCGGGCGGCTTCGGCCAGATGCATCAGTCCGCCGGCCACGCCGGAATGTCCAAACGCCAGCAGCCCGCCGTGCGTGTTGAGCGGCAGTGCGCCATCGGTCTCGAATTCGCCAGCGCGCAGGCGGGCCACGGCCTGGCCGCGCGGGGCGATGCCGATTTCCTCCAGCAGCATGACCAGCGTGATGGTGAACGAGTCGTAGATCGCCAAATAGTCGATATCGGCCAGCGCGCAGCCCGCTTCGGCAAAGGCACGGCCAGCGGCATCGGACGCGCCGCTGCGCATCACGTCGTCCAGTGCGCCAAGGTGCTGGTGCCGATGCGCCTGGCCGGCACCAGCAATGCGTACCGGCGTGCCGTCTCCCGGCTCGGCGGAAACCACCAGCGCCACGGCGCCGTCCGAAATCGGGCAGCAGTCGGACAGCCGCAGTGGCGACGCGATGGGGCGCGCCTGGCGGGCGGTGTCCAGCGTCAGCGGATCGCGCAGATGGGCGTCGGGATGCCCGGCCGCGTGGCGCCGCATCAGCACCGCGAAGTCCGACAGCGCATCGGCGTCGAGCCCCACCTCGTGCAGATAGCGCGAGGCCAGCAGCGCGTAGTAGGCCGGTACCGATGCGCCGTTCGGCACCTCGATCCCGGGCTCGCCCACCTGCGCCAGCGTCTGCACCGATTGGTCGCGGCTCTGGCCGCTGAGGCGGTTCTCGCCGGCCACCACCAGCACGTTGCGGCAGCGGCCCGCGCGCACCAGATCATGGGCCAGCATCGCCATCAGCCCACCCGTGGCGCCGCCGCCAGCCATGCCGTGGGCATAGGCCGGCTGCAGCGACGCGAACTCGCAGAAGCGGTCGGCCAGCATCAGGTGCGGCAGCGTGGTGGCGTAGCCGCACAGCACGCCGTCGACCTCGCCGCGCGCCAGCCCGGCGGCATCCAGCGCCGCGTCGGCGGCCTGGGCCATCAGCGTCAGCGGCGTGCTGCCGGGCAGGCGGCCAAAGCGGGTATTGCCCACCCCGCGCACGTAGCTGGAATGATTGCTGGATATCGTCACCGTTTCAGCCGCCGTCATTTCTTCAGCAGCGGGCACTGCGACTTCGCCACCGGCATGAAGGCCTGGTCGCCGGGTACGGTCGCCAGCAGCTTGTAGTAGTCCCACGGGTACTTCGATTCCTCGGGCTTCTTGACCTCGAACAGGTACATGTCGTGGATCATGCGGCCGTCCTCGCGGATGCGGCCATTCCTGGCAAAGAAGTCGTTGATCGGCAGCGTCTTCATCTGCTTCATCACCGCGGCGGTTTCGTCGGTGCCGGCGGCCTGCACGGCCTTCAGGTAGTGCGTGACCGACGAATAGACGCCGGCCTGGCTCATGTTCGGCATCTTCTTGACCTTGTCGAAATACTTGCGCGACCACGCCCGCGTGGCGTCGTTCATGTCCCAGTAGAACGCCTCGGTCAGCACCAGCCCCTGCGCCGTCTTCAGGCCGATGGCGTGGATATCGTTGATATAGAGCAGCAGGCCGGCCATCTTCTGGGTGCCGTTCTTCGTCAGCCCGAACTCCGACGCGGCCTTGATCGCGTTGACGGTGTCGCCGCCCGCGTTCGCCAGCCCCACCACCTGCGCCTTGCTGGCCTGGGCCTGCAGCAGGTACGAGGCAAAGTCGCTGGTGTTGATCGGGTGCCGGGCGGCGCCCAGCACCTGGCCGCCGGCCTCGGTCACCACCGTCGTGGCGGACTGCTGCAGCGTGTGGCCAAACGCGTAGTCGGCGGTCAGGAAGAACCACGTCTTGCCGCCGCGCTGCACCATGGCCTTGGCCGTGGTGTTTGCCAGGGCATAGGTGTCGTACGCGTAGTGGACCGAAACCGGGGTGCAGAGGTCATTGGTGATGCGCTCGGTGCCCGGGCCCGAGAACACCACGATCTTGTTCTTCTGTTTGGCGACGTCGAGCACGGCCAGCGCGGGTGCCGAGGCGGCCACGTCCAGGATGGCATCGACCTTGTCCTGGTCGAACCATTCGCGCGCCTTGTTGGCAGCGATGTCGGCCTTGTTCTGGTGATCGACCACCACCAGCTCCACCTTCTTGCCCAGCACCTTGCCACCGTAATCGTCGATCGCCATCTGGGCCGCCGTGGCGCTGCCGCGGCCGGTAACGTCGGCATAGAGGCCGCTCATGTCGAGCAGCAGGCCGATCTTGACGACATCGTCGGAAATGCCGCCCTTGGGCTGGGCGTGGGCCGCCAGCGATGCAGCGGCCAGCGCGGCAGCGGCGATGAGCCTGTATGTGGTTTTCATGGTCTCCTCCGTTTTGTTATGTCAATGTGTTTTCTCCCCTTTCTCCCATTTATGGGCGAGAGGAGAAAGACTCATTCGGTGCTACACCGTTGCAATCGGCGTGGTCGGCGATCCCACCGCGCCGGGCAGACGCAGCGGCGGGGCGGTCAGCATGAAGCGCGTGCGCCGGTGGGCGCGTAGCCAGTCGGCCAGTTCCCGCAGGTACCAGAGTTCGCCCAGCGGCAGGCCCAGCTTGAAAAGGCAGTGGTGGTGCAGCGGCAGCAGCGGATGGGTCTTCGCGTCATCAGGCGGGGGCAGGGCCGGATAGCGCTCGACGGCGTAGTTGTCGGCGATCAATGCGGCGATGCCGGCGTCGGTGATCCAGTTCAGCAGCCGGTCGTCGCGTCCGTTCAGCGCGCAGCAGCTGTGGTGCAGTACGTCCTCGTCGGGATTGCGCTGCATCGACAGCACCACCTCGGCAAAGCCGGTGCGCAGCAGCAGCATGTCGCCGCGCTCCACTTCCACGCGGTGCGCCTCCATGGCGCGCATCAGGTCGTCATAGCCAACGTTGCGGAAATCGGTGCCGAAGACATCGGCCAGGTCCACCAGCACGCCCCGGCCCTGCATGCCCTTGACGGCGAAGTTCTCGATGCCCAGCGCATTGGCATGGCTGCCGTGCCCGTGGCCGCAGTCATGCGCTTCGAAGTGGTCATCCTCGGCGTAGTCGACCGGGCCGACGATATCGGCATTGGCGCGGTAGCCGTTGTAGTAGACGCGCTCTGGGCGGCCATCGCCATCGGCATCGAACAACGCGCCCACATGGGCCAGCGAGTCCCACTGGGTGGAGTACTGCAGGCATAGCAGCACCTGGTCGTCGCTGATCACGTCGGTGGCGGCCGGGTTGACCTTTGCCAGCGGAAAGTTCAGGTACGGGATGTCGTCGCGGAAGGTCGGGCGCAGTTGCGGCGGATGCCGGCGCGGGTTGAGCTTGTTGCCGCCCGGGTAGTCCAGCGGCATCGACAGGCAGAAGCTGATGCCGGCCTGAATCTCGCGGGCGCCCCTGACCACCTGTTCCGGGCCGATCAGGTTGACGCGGCCGAGCTGATCGTCGGGACCGAAATCGCCCCAGTTGGATCCTTCTGGACGTTGCTTCCAGCGCATGCTTCATGCCTCCTTCGGTTGTGGTTGCCGGATGGGATGTCGCCAGGCGGCGGCGATGGCGTCGGCCTCGCGGCGCAGCGCGCGGGCCAGCGCGGTCTCGCGTTCGGTAATGCGTTCGTTGAGGGCGGCAATGCTGATGGCGCCCAGCGGATAGCCGTCGGGGCCGGGCAGGGCAATGCCGATGCCGCCCATGCGCTCCACCACGACATCGAGCAACACGGCATAGCCGCGCGCCCGCGTGGTGTCCACGTGGCGGCGCAGCATGGCGGCATCGATCCGGGGATAGCGTTTCAGCGACGGCGCGATGCATGCCAGCACCGCGTCGATTTCGTCGTCGGGCAGGGCGGCCAGCAACGCCAGGCTGCCGGCACCCACGCCAAGCGGACGACGGCTGCCGATATCGAGATAGTTGGCGCGGATCGGGAAGGTGCCCAGGCGCAATTCCAGGCACACCGATTCCCAGCCGCTTGGCACCGAAAGAATCGCCGAATCTTCAAATGTATTGGCTAAACGGATCAGCGCGGGGCGCACCAGCGGGCGCATGTCGAGCCGGCGTTGAGACGCGGCCTGCAGGGCCAGCCATTCCGGCCCCGGCGAGAACGCCTTGGTGGCGGGATCGCGTTCGACCATGCCTTCGGCCATCAGCGTGTCGAGCAACCGCAGGGCCGACGCCTTGTCGACCTGTGCCGCAGCCGCCAGGTCGGTCAGCCGGGCATTGCGGGTATCCGACAGGGCGCGCAGCAGCCGGCAGGCCTTTTGCAGCGAGGTGCTCTGGACAGTCACGTATGCGTCTCCTCCGGGTCGGATTTTGTCTAATGAAACCTCGGTGCGCGCGACAGCCGTTGTTTTATAGGAGATTCAGGGGCACTCGTCATTCTGCGATGCATCAAAGTTTTGCCCTATGAAACTCAGAGGGCGCACCAGTTTCGGCGTCGTCCTACAGGCCTGCGCGGCCGCATGCCGACGTGGCGAAAGCGGCCTGAACCCTACGATTGAACGAAGAAGGTAGAAGAAATACAAAAAACCGAGAGGGAGGGCCATCCACATGCAGGCCGGCAGACGCGCGTCCGGCACAAGGAGCCCCGACATGACAGGCAACCTGATTTCCGGCGAAGCGGCCAACACCCGAATCGCTGCGCTCTACGACACCGAGGCGGATGCCACGCAGGCGGTGGATCTGGTCTGCAACACCGCCGGCCTCAGCGCGGGACAGGTCAAGCTGGTGCACCCGCACGAAGCCCACTTTGGCCGCAAGCTGGAGCCCGATGAAGATGGCATCGCCCGCACGGCGATCCGCTCGCATCTGACGCTGGGGGCCTGCGGGCTGATACTCGGCCTGCTGGTGACGGGCGTGCTGTATCTGCAGAACGTGGCATGGGTAACGCAGAACCCGTGGCCGTCAGCGCTGGCGGGTGCGTTTATCGGCGCCATGCTGGGGATGATGGGCGGCGGCCTGATCACGGCCCGCCCCGATCATCAGGCCGTGATCGCGCCGGTGCGCGAGGCCGTCCTGCATGGGCGCTGGGCGGTGCTGGTCAATCCCGAGTCTCCCCAGCAGTGCGACGACGCCATGCGTACGCTGCGCGGCACGCATGCCGAAGTCATGCGTTCGGTGTGAGGGCTGAGGGGCGGCTTGCCATAGCTTATTCGCCAAGAAACTCGGCCAGCACCTCCAGCCCCTCCACATGGTCGGCGACCACCTTGGCAATAACCGCCAGCGGTATCGCCAGCAGCATGCCCCAGGTACCCCACAGCCAGGTGAACAGCAACAGCGACACAAAGACGGCCACGGCATTCATGCGCGCCAGGCGCCCGGTCATCCAGGTGGTCATGCCATTGCCGATCAGCGTGGCAATGACCATCGAACCGCCCGCGGCCGCGCCGGCCACGGCCAGCGTGCCGGCTTGCATGAAGCCGGCCACCCCAAGGCATACCGCCACCACCAGCGACCCGAAGTACGGCACCAGGTGCAGCACGGCGGCCACCAGGCCCCAGGTGCCGGCATTGTCGATCGACAGATACTTCAGCAGCAGATAGATGCAGAAGCCCAGTGACGCATTGGTGACCAGCAGCATGACCATGTAGCGCTGCACCTGCCGGTTGATCTCGTCGAGCATGTGCACGTTGATCTTCTTCTGGCTCAGCGTCTTGCCGGCCATCTTGATGAACTTGCGCTTGAACATGTCGCCCGCAAGCAGCAGGAACCACGTCAGGAACAGCACCACCACGGACTGGGCCATCAGCGCGAAGGCACTGACCCAGCCCGCCCACACCATATTGCTGAAGTTGTCTGCGGCGCGCTCGACCACCACTGGCGCACCGCGCGGCGTGGGCGGCTGCCCGGTGCCACTGAGGATGGTGGCGGCGCGGCGCACTTTCTGGACTACGGAATCGTCCCCGCTCATCAGCGCCCCCACCGAACGCGACAACTTGCTGGCAATCTCGGGCAGCCGGTCAACGATGGACGACACCTGGCCCTGCAGAAGGTAGGCGCAGCTCAGCCCCAACGCCAGCAGGCCCAACAGCACCAGGGTGGCGGCGATGGCGCGGTGAATGCGGCGGCGATGAAGCAGCGCAACAAGCGGGTCGAGCAGATACGCCAGGATGATTGCGAGCACCACGGGCACGATGAACGCGGTGGCGACATGCAGCGCGTAGAGCGACGCCAGCGTCGCCAGCACGATCAGCGCCTTGCTGGCGCGTCCGAGGGACTCGGTCCACGGCGGCGGCGCGTAGTCGGGGCTGGTGATTGGTGCGGCGGAGGCGGTTGGTATCGGCCCGGCGACGGCGGCGTCAGCCACGGCGGCTGCCGGTTCGGCAGGCAGGGTCGCCGCAGTGGCCGCAGTGGTGGGAAGGCCGTCGGCAGGCGTCGGCGTGCTGGTCTCTGACGGCCGCGCGGACCGCAAGGCGGGAGAGGGCGGAACGGTCGACATGGCGGCACGGTGAAGAAGGGGATTCTTCGAGGATAGCCTCGTGCGGGTTCCCGGGGTGTCGGCGCCCAGCCGGGTCGGTGTGTAGGACGGATATACGTAACTGGTGCAGCACCGGAAAGGGTGCGCGCCCTGACAATGCACCGGGGTTGGCGGGGCACAAAACAAAACGCCGGTCTTGTGGACCGGCGTTTCGTGTAAAGCAATGATTCGGTGATGTTGCCTTGGGATGCTTGCTTGCGTGTGCTGTACGTTTGCCTTGCTTAGCGCGGAGAATCGTCGCGGGGGCCGGGTGAGGTATCCATGAACTGTTGCTGGTTAAGCAGGGGGTCGTTCTTGATCATCCAGCGGACACCGAAAGCCAGTGCAACGATGCAGGCCAGCATATACGCAACGATCGCAGTGAGAGTCAGCATATGTTCTATCACAGGAGTAGGTTGCGACCGCAGTTGCCACGTCGGGATACGGAACGATGCAGGACAGCGCGTGGCGGGCCGGATGGGAACGGATTGTATGTGACAGCAGACGTGATTCCGACCCGATTTCGCCTGAAATTTTCTGTATGCCGATCTAAGCGCAACTAATATCGGCAGGTTGTGCTATGTCCGGACATCCAATGCTGTCTGCAGCGTCAGAAAAAGCAGCCCATGCTGTACTGCTCGGTGCGCAGTGCGCGCGCGGCATCGCGATAGCGATCGGCGTAGCTCCAGTATTCGGTGTGCTGCATCGCGCGTTCGGCGGCGCGGGCCTGGTATTCCAGCGCCCGGCACTGGTTCCAGAACGTGTTCTGGCTGCGCCAGTCGGCCTCGTCCTGACGGGCGTCCCAGTTCTGGATCTGCTCGGACATGCGCGCGCGGTTCTGCAGGTAGGCCTGTTCGTCCTGGCGAATCTTGGCCGACTTCTGGACGGTAGTCACGTTGCCGCGCATCGAGCCGGTGACGTTCTGGTAGCCGGCCGGGCAGGGCCCGTTCGTGTACAGCGTGTCACGCGGGCTTTCGCATTTGGTCACGGCGGCCTGTGCCACGCCCGAGGCGGCCATGGATAGCAGGAAGGCGCAAAGGAGTCTGGACATGGCGTGGCTCGCGGCAGGTTTCGATGCGATCACTGTAGGCAGTGCGCGGCGACCCCGCCAAGGCCGTCAAGGTATCCAGATATTTCACAAGCTTTCGATTGCCTTACGAAGCCTGCTGCCCTGGGCGTGAACTTGTCTTACGACCGCCTCCGGCGGACCCGCTTGGCTTGCTTGCCTTGCCTGCCCTGGCAGGCTGGCTGGCCGGGTCGATGGCTGCGTTGGCAGACAGCAGCATGTCGTAAAGCTGCTGCGCCGCCGGCGACAGCGACCGGCCGCGCTTGCGGATCAGGCCAACCGTGCGCTCCACCACCGGGTCCACCAGCGGCACGCTGGTCAGTGCGGGATGCTCGCCCGGCGGCATCGCCAGGCGCGGCACCGCGGCGATGCCCAGCCCGGCTTCCACCAGTCCCACCAGCGTGGTCACGTGGCGCACCTCGCAGTACCACTGCGGCCGTGCAGGGATGTTGCCCAGCGCCAGATCCAGCAGCATGCGGTTGCCGCTGGCCTTGCCCACGGTCATGTAGTCGTATTCGCCCAGTTCGGCCCAGGTGACCTTGCGCTTGCGCGCCAGCGGATGATCGGGCGGGCATGCCACCACGAACGGCTCCTTGAGCACTGGCTGGAAATCGACATCGGGCTCCTGCGTGCCGATGTAGTTGAGTCCGAAATCGGCCTCGTTGCGCACCACCAGGTTCAGCACGTCGTTGGCGCCTTCGTCGATCAGCCGCACCACGATGCGCGGATACAGCGCGTGATACTGGCGCAGCACCGCCGGCAGGAAATAGCGCACGGCCGATGGCACGCAGGCCACGGTCACCTCGCCGGTGATGCGTGTGGCGACATCGCGAATTCCGAGTAGCGATTCCTCCAGGCCGTTGAGCAGCTCGCGCGCCTTGCGCGAGAACTCGCGTCCGACCGCGGTCATTTCCACCGAGCGCGTGGTGCGGTCGAACAGCCTGACGCCTAGCGCGTCTTCCAGCTTTTCAATGCGCCGCGACAACGCCGGTTGCGACAGGTGCAGTTCGCCCGCCGCTGCCCGGAAGCTGCTCAGTTCCGCCACGGCCACGAAGGCACGCAGATCCGCCAGATTGAAATTCATGCAAGCCTTGCATCAATGGTGAGGAAATTTGCAATTCACAGTCTACACCGGGCAGGCGATGATGCATGCCATCCACGAGCAAGACGCCATCCGGCCATCGGACGAGAGGGCGCACCTGGAGGAGACATGAATCCCAAACGCCGTACCCTGATCAAGGCCGGCGCGATGCTGCTGGCCGTACCTGGCCTGGCTGACGCGCAGGACACCTTCCCAAGCAAGCCCATCCGCTATGTCGTGCCGGTTTCGGCTGGGGGCGGGTCCGACCTTGTTGGCCGGACCGTGGCCGAACGCTGGGGCAAGGTGCTGGGCCAGTCCATCGTGGTGGAAAACCAGGCCGGTGGCGGCGGCGTGATTGCCTGCCAGATGACCAGCAAGGCAGCGGCCGACGGCTACACGCTGATGCAGGGCTATGTGGCCACGCACGGGACCAACCCTGCCACGCGGCGCGTGCCCTACGACCCGGTGAAGGACTTCACGCCCATCGGCATGATCGGCGGCACGCCCAACGTGCTGGTGGTCAACGCCAACGTGCCGGCGCCCAGCCTGGCTGCGTTCATCGAGTACGCGAAGAAGCAGCCGGTGGCATACGGCTCGGCCGGGCCGGGGTCGCTGACGCACCTGACCATGGAGCTGTTTGCCCAGCAGGCCGGCGTGAAGATGACGCACGCCGCCTACCGGGGTATCGCGCCAGCCTTTACCGATCTGATCGGCGGTCAGACCCAGGCGATGTTCCCGGGGCTGGCCGCTGCGCTGCCCAATATCCGCTCGGGCCGCGTCCGGCCGCTGGCCGTGACCGGCAGCAGGCGCCATCCGCTGCTGCCCGACGTGCCCACGCTGGACGAGGCCGGCATGAAAGGCTTCGACGCCATGCAGTGGTATGGCGTGGTCGGCCCCGCCGGCATCCCGCCCGATGTGGTGGCGCGGCTCAATACCGCACTGACCACGGTGCTGAAGAGCCCCGATCTCAAGGACAAGCTGGCCGCCGAGGCGCTGGACCCGCAGCCGATGACCCCTGACCAGTTCCGCCAGTACATCGCCGGCGAAGTACAGCGCTGGAGCCAGCTGGCGAAGGCCCGCGGGATCCATCTGGATACCTGAGCCCGGCTGCCGGCACTGTTATCCAAAAACTGCGTTCCGAATTTTCTGCAATCCGCACCCCGCATCCGATCAAGGAGTTTTCGCATGGCCCGCAATACCCACGTCGACGCCGACCACAACGCCCCGCCGGTTACCCGCATCCTGGGCAAGTACGTTGCCACGCATCCGTCCCGTGGATGGAGCGATGCGGTGGACCACGAGGCCCATCGCACTTTCATGAACTGGCTGGGCTGCGCCGTGGGCGCCGCCGGGCACGCATCGGCAGACGCCGCGCTGGCCGCCGTGGCCGAGTTGCAGCCGGCCGCGCAGGCCACGGTGCTGGGCCGCCGGACGAAGGTGGACATGGCCAGCGCCGCGCTGGTCAATGGCATTACGTCGCACACGTTCGACTTCGACGACACGCATCTGAAGACCATCATCCACCCGGCCGGGCCGGTGGCTTCCGCTGCGCTTGCGCTGGCGGAGCACACCGGCGCCAGCGGGCGCGCCGTCATCGACGCGCTGGTGCTGGGCATCGACGTGGCGTGCCGCGTGGGCAATGCGATGTACCCCGATCACTACGACCGTGGCTGGCATATCACCGGCTCCACCGGCATGCTCGGCGCGGCAGCGGCCTGCGGGCGGATGCTGGGGCTGGATGAGGAGCGCATGACGATGGCGCTGGGCATTGCGGCATCGCAGCCGGTGGGGCTGCGCGAGCAGTTCGGCACGATGACCAAGCCGTTCCATCCGGGCGGCGCGGCACGGGCTGGCCTGATGTCGGCGCTGCTGGCACGGCACGGCTATACGTCCAGCGCCCGGGCACTGGAGGCCCCGCGCGGCTTCATGCAGGTGATTTCAAGCAAGGCCGACTGGAACGAGATTACCGACGAACTGGGCCAACGCTTCGAGATCTCGTTCAATACGTACAAGCCGTTCGCGTGCGGGATCGTGATCCACCCGAGCATCGATGCCTGCGTACAACTGCGCGAGCAGGGCGTGAAGCCCGAGGACGTGGAACAGATCGACCTGCGCGTACACCCGCTGGTGCTGGAACTGACCGGCAAGAAGGAGCCCAGCGACGGGCTGCTGGCGAAGTTCAGCGTTTATCACGGCTGTGCGGCAGGGCTGATTTTCGGGCGGGCAGGCGAGGAGGAATTCTCCGACCATATCGTCACGCGCGACGACGTGGTGGCCCTGCGCCGCAAGGTGGTTGCCACGGCCGATGCCGGTGTCGACGAAGCGGCGGCCTTCGTCAAGGCTACGCTCAAGAACGGCCGGCAGGTGGAAGTGCATGTGGAGCACGCCATCGGTTCGCTCCAGCGTCCGATGACCGATCAGAACCTCGACGCCAAGTTCCATGCGCTGGCCGACCCGGTGCTGGGCGCCGGCCAGGTGGCGGAACTGATAGCCGCGTGCTGGAAGGTGGGTGCGGCGGCCGATGTAAAGACGCTGGTCGCGCTGGCGCAGCCGCGCTGATCGTGTGTAGCGGCAGGTTGGAAAGCCTGCCCTCTCCCCCGGCCCCTCTCCCGCAAGGCGGGAGAGGGGAGCACACCGTCGGCGATTGATATGCCCCGGTCTATTTTCATTCCCGCCGCAGCCGCGCTGATCGTGTGCAGCGGCAGGTTTGAAAGCCTGCCCTCTCCCCCGGCCCCTCTCCCGCAAGGCGGGAGAGGGGAGCACACCGTCGGCGATTGATATGCCTTTGGTTTTCTCCCCTCTCCCGCACGGCGGGAGAGGGGTCGGGGGAGAGGGCGGGCGCTTCCGGTCCTACAGCAGCTTCCACAGCCCTTCGGCCTCGCCGGCCACGCCATCGGCCTCCAGCTTGCGCAGGTGGGCCATCAGTGACCGCTGGGCGATCGGGTGCTTGGTGACGGGGACGTCGTCGTAGACGCTGGCCACCAGCGTGCCGACATCGGCTGCTGCCAGGGCGCGCAGCGCATTCAGGACCTTGGCCTCGCGTTGCATCCGGTGGCGGATCAGCAGCCTGATCGCATCATGCGGGCGCGGCATCAGGAAGCCGTGGCCCGGCGCGATCCATTCCAAATCCTCGTTCAGCAAGGCCTGCAGCGATGCCAGATAGGCGCGCATGTCGCCATCGGGCGGATTGATGACCACCGTGGAACCCTGCATCACGTGGTCGCCCGTGAACAGCGTCTTTTCCTCTTCCAGGAAGAAGCACAGGTGGTTCGACGCATGCCCGGGCGTGTGGATCACGCGCAGCGTGGTCTGCGGGCCCAGCGCGATGCGGTCGCCGTGCTCGGGCTGGTGGTCGGGACGGAAGGTCTGGTCCTGCCGATCCACCACATCGGTGGTGCGGCCCCAGACCGGCGCGGACGTGGCCTCGTGCATGCGCACCGACCCCGGCGAGTGGTCCAGATGGGTGTGCGTGACCAGGATCCACTTCACGGGGCCGGGCGCAGCGGCCATCACGGCGGCAAAGTGCGCGGCATCGTCAGGGCCCGGATCGATGACGGCCCACTGGTTGTCGGCCCCGGCCACGAAATACGTGTTGGTGCCTGGCCCGGTCATCACGTTGCCGTTGTTGGCCGTCACGCGCCAGACCCGCTCCGACAGCTTCACCGCCAGGCCCGGTTCCAGCGCGTAGCGCGCATGGCCCGCGCCGTCGGGGTCGATGCGGGCGACCTCCGCGTAGCTGGGCTCCTCGGGCATCACGGGCCGCTGGCCCTTGGGGCCGTGGGCCAGGCGCGGCATCACCAGCGCGATATTGCGCTGCTGGCGGGCATAGTCGAAACATGCCTGCGCGGACTCGAAATGGGCAATCGACTGCAGGATCTTGCGCGTGGCGTTGACCAGCGTAAGGTTGTTGGCCGGGTTGACCACATCGGCCGGACGCATCCAGCGGTGCTCCACGGCCTCCACGCCGTCGTGGATCGCGGTCTGCCCGGCGGGCAGCACGGTCATGAAGAAGCGGGTGTCGAAGCGCTTGGGCAGGCCGGGCGGCGTCAGCCAGTAGGCGCAGTAGGCCAGTTGGTCCACCGCCAGGCGCAGCCCCAGCATCTCGCACACATAGGCCAGGCCCTTGCCGCCGTAGCTGGCGGCCTCGCGCAGCTGCTGGCGGACTTCGGGGCCCAGGTCGTCAAGCCGCACGATCCGGCCGCTGGCATCGTAGGCAAACAGCAGGTTGGCTTCCTCGAACGCCTCGCGCACGGCGCACAGGTAGTAGTCCAGCCCATTGCCCGGCACCTGCAGCCGCGCACTGGCCGCGGCGTCGTCCAGACCGGCGCACAGCGGATGCAGCGCGGCGTCCTGGGCATCGAGCACCCCGCCCGGAAACACGAACGCGCCGGCGCTGCGGTCGTCGTCGCGCTGCGGGCGGCGCATCATCAGGATTTCCATGCCCTGGGGCCCGTCGCGCAGCACGAGCATGCTGGCGGCGAAGCGCATGGCCTTGGAACGAGGGGCGTCGGCGGGTTGGGCGGAGGGCGTCTGGGCTGGGGAGGTCGAGGCGGCGGACATGTGCGGCGGGCGAAGTCTCTTCGGATTCTCTTATCGGCAGATCCGGCCCATTCTAGCGGGTTGCGGCCTCGCCGCGATGCAGCAATTACCCTGCTTGCCCGCAACTATTGCGGGAACAGGGCCATCTGGCCGGTCAGCAGGGTCTCGAAATCATCGTCCAGGAACGGCAGGATGGCATCGGCGATCGGCTGCAACTGGCGCGTGACGTAGTGGTCATAATCGATCGGGGCGGCACGGGTTTCCAGCGGCTCGGGCCCGGCCATGGTCATCAGGTAGCTGATCCAGCCGCCGTTCTGGTACTGCCTGGGGCGCCCGTGGCGCGCGTTGTAGTCGTCGGCAATGCGCGCGGCGCGCACGTGCGGCGGCACATTGCGCTGGTATTCGTCCAGCTGCCTGCGCAGCCGCTTGCGGTAGACCAGCAGCGCGTCCAGTTCGCCGGCCAGCGTGCGCCGTACCGTATCGCGCACGTAGTCCTGGTACGGTTCGCGGTTGAAGATCTTCGCGTACAGCGTCTGCTGGAACTGTTGCGCCAGCGGCGACCAGTCGGTGCGCACCGTCTCCAGCCCCTTGAACACCATCTCGGCCTGGCCGTCGGCGAGCACCACCTGGCCCGCGTAGCGCTTCTTGCTGCCCTGGTCGGTGCCGCGGATGGTCGGCATCAGGAAACGCCGGAAGTGCGTTTCGAACTGCAGTTCCAGCGCGCTTTCCAGCCCGTAGGTCTGCCAGAGGTGGTCGCGCCACCAGTCGTTGACGTATGCCACGAGGCTGCGGCCGATCTGCGCCGCGTCGTCCTCGGTGCGGGCGCGGCGCAGCCAGACAAAGGTGGAGTCGGTGTCGCCGTAGATCACCTCGTAGCCGCGCGCCTCGATCAGCTGGCGGGTCTGGCGCATGATCTCGTGCCCGCGCATCGTGATTGACGACGCCAGCCGGGGATCGAAAAACCGGCAGCCGCTGGACCCCAGCACGCCGTAGAACGCGTTCATGATGATCTTCAGCGCCTGCGACAGCGGCTTGTTCTTGTCGCGCTTGGCCGCGTCGCGGCCTTGCCAGACGCGCGCCACGATGGCTGGCAGGCAGTGCTTCGTGCGCGAAAACCGCGCGCCGCGGAAGCCGGGCACCGAATCGGCATCGTCGGGATGCGCCAGGCCTTCGACCAGCCCGATCGGGTCGATCAGGAACGTGCGGATGATCGATGGATACAGGCTCTTGTAGTCGAGCACCAGCACCGATTCATACAGCCCCGGCCGGGAATCCATGACAAAGCCGCCGGGACTGGCCTCGGGCGCCTTGTCGCCCAGATTCGGCGCCACGTAGCCCTGACGATGCATCAGCGGCATGTACAGGTGCGTGAACGCGGCCACCGATCCGCCGCTGCGGTCGGCGGGCAGCCCCGTAACCGTGGCGCGCTCCAGCAGGAAGTGCAGCAGTTCGGTGGCCTCGAAGATGCGCGTTACCAGTTCGCAGTCGCGCAGGTTGTAGCGCGCCAGTGCCGGCTTGTCTTCGGCGAACATCCGGTCGATCTCGTCCATGCGGTCGTACGGATTGTCGATGGCCTTGCCTTCGCCCAGCAGCGTGCGCGCCACCGCTTCGAGACTGAACGACGGGAAGCTCCAGGTGGCCGAGCGCAGCGCTTCGATGCCATCGATCACCAGCCGGCCCGCCGCACCCGCAAAGTAGTGCTGCTGCCGGTTGTGCTCGCGCCACTCCAATTCGGCGCCGCCCCGGCCCAGCCGCAGCGGCATCTGGTATTGCTTGGCGTGCTCGCGCAGCACGCGCAGGTCGAACTGCACCAGGTTCCAGCCGATGATGGCGTCGGGATCGTGCCGGGCCAGCCAGTCGTTGAGCCGCTCGATCAGCTGCTGGCGCGTGGCGCAGTATTCGAGCGCAAAGTCGGCATCGGCCGGGGCGTTCTGCGGGGCAGGTCCGAGCATGTAGACCTGCCGCTGGCCGCAGCCTTCCAGCGCAATCGAATAAAGGTCGCCGAACGCGTTGGTCTCGATGTCGAGCGAGACCAGGCGCAGCGTGGGCCGATAGTCGGCGGCCGGCTTCATCTGCGCATTGCGCAGCACACCGTCCGCGCCGGGATCGCCGTCGAACCAGACGGGCGCGGTGATGAAGCGTTCCATCAGGTAGCGCTCGGGCGGGCGGACATCGGCTTCGTAGACATCCACCCCGGCTTCGCGCAGGGACCGTTCGAGCTGCATCAGTTGCCGGTGCTGCTGGCAGTAGAGCCCCAGCACCGGGCGCTGCTGGAAATCCTGCAACTGCAGCGGACGCAGCGCCACGTCGCGCTCGCCCTGCAGCAAGGCCTCGGCGGTGGCGCGTTGCGCTTCGGGGATAAAGGCGGTGGAGGGCTGCCAGGGCAGGCGCAGCCGGCGCGGCCCGTCGTCCGTGGCGAGCCAGAACTCGACCTCGGTGCCGGCCGGGGTATCGCGCCAGTGTCGGGTCAGGATAAAGCCCTGCTGAAGTGCCACGCTGCAAACCTTGGGGGATTGTTTCTGGCGTGGATTCTAGCGGAGTCGGGCCCCGTGGGGCGCAACGACTCCGCAGGGCGGATCGCCGGGCGGCGATCCGGGGTGCAGGTCAGCGAGGCTGGGCTGCGGGCGCCAGGTAGGTGGCGACGATCGTGGCCCAGGGCAGCGTCCGGGTGGTTTCGGTGGTGCTGCCGAAGGGGGTGAAGGTGGTCTTGATGCGCCCGTCGCTGGCGGCCGTGAGCTGTCCGCCGATCTCGGCCTGGCGGTTGAACCAGAAGTCGCCCATCGTGAGCCGCAGGTCGCTGCCACGGTCGAAGATCATCGGCAGCGTGCTGCCATAGAACGTGCCGCCCGCCATGCCTCCGCTCCTGAATTCGGCGCGGCCTGCGCCGCCGTCGGCAATCTGGCCGATCATGTCGAGCCGGGCGGTCTGCATCTGCACCGACGCCACGCTGCCCGGACTTTCGATCGTTACGGCGACGTCCTCCACCAGCATGGCCGGCAAGCGGCTGCCCAACTGGCCGGGCAGTATGTCGCCCGGCCAGCCGAACGCGGCGCGGTCGCTCCAGCTGCCGTGGGCGCCGTAAGCGTACTGCGGCGTGCCGGAAGCGTCCGATTCGCCGCTGCCGAACAGCATTTCGAAGCTCGCGCGCAGCCGGATATCGGTGTCGCTGCGCGGATCGTAGGTCAGGTTCATGACACCGTTGCGGGTCAGCGTCACGCCCGAGATCGGCTCGGCCACCACGCAGTTGTCGTAGCGGGCCTGGAACGTGTCGCCAGCGGTCAGCGTTCCGTTGCCATCGGCGTCGTTGTAGGAAATGCCGACCGTGCCGCGCGTGATGCCGCCGGCCGTGCAGGCAAAACTGGCGCCGCCTGCGGCCGCCGCCTTGCGCAGGCGGTCGGGGGATTCGGCGCGCAACAATACCGGTGTCAGCGCCGTGCGTAGCGTCAGGGTCAGGTCCGGGCTGGCAACGGGTTGCTGCGCCTGGGCCTGGGCCTGCGCGGCAGCCAGTGCGTTGCGCGCTTCCTCGAAGCCGGACATCCGCTGCGTCATGGTATCCAGCATGCCAGCCACATCCTGCGCCAGCGCCGTGCCGCGCGCACCAAGGATCGTGCGGCCCCGCACGTCGTCGGCGGCGGACGCGAAGTCGAATTTGGCGGGCGATGCGGGCGGCAGCACCACATTCAGCTGCGCCGCGGCCGTGGCCTGCTGTACGGCGGCCCCCTGCGCGGCGAGCGATTGGGCCAGCATCGACGCCAGCAGTTCCATCAGGTTGGCATCCGGGCTGATCGCAGCGCCGCTGACCTTGCCATACTGCTTCATGACAGCCTCGATCATCGCCGCCGCCAGGCCACTCGGATCGGAGGGCAGCGTGGTGTTGGGCTGGCCGATCTCGGTTGGCAGTGTCCCGATCACGCCGTTTTTCATGATGCCACCCACCCCCAGCGCCGCCAGCAGCTGCTGGTCCGAGGCCTCGCGCATCTTGCGGGCCTGTTCGGTCATGAGCGCGATCTGGGCGTCGAGCTTGTCCCGATAGTCGCGAGTGGCGAACTTGCGCTCGGCCGCGAGCTTCTGGAACTCGGTCATCATCTCGGTGAACGCTGTCGTCGAGGCGTCCGACCAGCCCGGCATGTGCAACACCATTTCGTCGAGAATGCTGACTGGCACTGGCGCGCTCCCGCCGCAGATGTCCGGAATCAGTGCGCGAATTTTTTCAGTCTTGGGCAGCACCTCGATCTTGCCGGTCGCCTCGCTGTAATACTGGTTTTCGGGCGCGCCAGCCACCATGACGAGGCCGGGGCCGCAGCGGTCTTCCGGGATTTCGAATCGCGGATCGCCCGAGGCCGGAATCTGCGCGAGCAGCGGCGGGTCTCGGTCGGCCAAGGGCTGCAGCGAAATCGAGCCGCCCGGAATCATCGATCCCAGATGCGGGCGGACGGCCAGCGAATAGCTGGCCGGGCTCTGCGTGGGCGGCGTGGCCGTGGATGTCGTGTTGTCACTGCCGCCACAGGCGGCGACGAGGCCCGCCATGGCGAGCGTCAGTCCTGTCTTCTTCATGTCCCGTCTTTTCCCTGTCCCGCTCTGCCGTTGCTGGCGCCGCCCTGGCCGGGACAGCCCGCGGCAAATGCGGATGTCTTGTCTTTGTACCGATACCCGTACTGGCCCGATGTCGGCCAGGGTGTCGCGACCCCGTGGCGAACGCCGCCATCCTTGATCCGCAGAGGGCAGGCGTCCGTTTCACAGCCGAAACGATACGCAAATAACAAAAATGGTCAATTTGCGTTAACCACGGCTGTTGTCGGATTTGTTGCTGGAGTTTCGGTGACGAGTGTCAGGCAGGGGCCTTGAGCAGCGCGCCCTGGAATACCACTGGCCCGCTTGGGGCATCGCGCTGGGGCGATCCGCCGGGCGGTTCCACGCTGACGGCGAGGGCGTCGACATTGGCGGGCAGCGCATCGAGCGGCAGGCGGGCCTGGCGCGCATGGCCGAGCACGCCCAGCGATATCGGCTTGCCGCCATGGGGCAGCGCCCAGAGTTGCAGCGCCTGTTGCGGCGTCAGCGGCAGATCGTCGAGCCGGCGCACCACCAGCGCGCGGCCCTGGGCGTCCCAGCTCACCAGCATGGCCGGCTGCGATTGCTGCGACTGCAGCACGGCCACCACCACGCCCGGCGACGGCGGCGTGGCCTGCCAGCGTACGAGGCTGCCGACGACGACCACCACGGCGACGGTGGCGAACATGAGCGCGCTGGCACGCCAGAATGCCAGCCCATGCCAGCGGTGCCACCAGGCCGGAGGCGCCTCGGCGTCGTGGGGTGCATTCGCGGATGCGTGGCCTGACGCGTCTTCCGCTTTCCACCCCAGGCGGCGTTCGATGCCGCACCAGACCGCTTCGATGGGCACGGCGGGCGCGTGCAGTTCCGCCACGCCGGCCAGCCGCCGTTGCCAGTGGGCGATGGCCGCATGCACGGCGGGTTCCTGCCGCGCCAGCTGTTCCATGCGGCGGCGGGCGCCGCCACGCAGCACGCCAAGCGCGTATTGCGACGCCATGCGGTCAAGCAGGTCCGGGTTGCGCGCCAGATTCATGGGGCGGACTCCAGGCAGGCGCGCAGGCGTTCCAGGCCGCGCCGGATCCACGACTTGATGGTGCCAAGCGGTGTGTGCAGGCGTTCGGCCAGTTCCGAATGACTCATGTCCTGCAGATAGGCCAGCACGATGGCCTGGCGCTGGCCGTGCTCCAGCCGCTGCAGGCAACGGTTCAGCGCGCGCGCCTGCTGGCTGGCCTGGGCCAGTTCGGCGGGCCCGGCGGCGGCATCGGCCAGATCGGACTCGGGCGCGTCATCGAGCGGCGTGGCGGCGCCCAGCCGCGCAGCGGCCGTGCGGCGCAGGGCGTCGAGCGCGCGGTTGCGCACGATGGTGGTCATCCACGTCATGGGCGCGGCCAGTTGTGGCCGGTAGTCGCCCGCGTGGTGCCAGATGCTGACAAAACTCTCCTGCACCACGTCCTCCGCCAGATCCCGCTTGCCTGTTATACGCAGCGCCAGCCCGAACAGTTTCGCGGCGGACAGCTCGTAGACCGCGCGCAAGGCCTGGCGGTCGCCAATGGCTACGCGCCCGAGCAGGGTTTCGAGCGGGTCTGGATCGTCGGGTAGCGGTGAGGGCAGGGCCACACGGGGCTCCGTGTATGGCGTGACGTACCGATTATAGGCAGCGCCCCTGCATCCGGAAGGCGGGATGCTGCGTATAAGCCGGTAACGCGGCGCGCATGGCCGCGTGGATCATCGTCCGATCAAAGGAGGGTTTCCATGGAAACGAAAACGAACGCGCGCGTGCCGCCGGCTGGCGCCGCCGATGCCGCCCTGGCCGATGCCCGGCTGGCGCCGGACCTGATGCGCCGTGGCTGGCTGATGGCGCCCGGCGCATTTGCGCTGGGCACGCTGGCGGCGGTGGCACTGGGCGAGGCCATGCCGGCGTGGGGGCAGACGCAATCGGGCAGCACGCGCGACGACATCAATATCCTGAATACCGCGCTGGGCCTGGAATACCAGGCCATCGCCGCCTATCAGGTGGGCGCCGAAAGCGGCCTGCTGCAAAAGCCCGTGCTCGATACGGCGGTGAAGTTCCAGACCCATCACAAGGCGCACGCGCAAGTGCTGGCCGGTACCGTGGAAAAGCTCGGCGGAACCCCTGTGAAGGCCAGGGCGACCCGGGAATACAGTTTTCCGACCGAGACGCTGAAATCCCAGGCCGATGTGCTGCGCTTTGCGGCCGGATTGGAAAAAGGCGCGACGGCAGCCTATCTGGGCGTGCTGCCGAGCTTCCACAACCGTGAACTGAGCAAGGCCGCGGGCAGCATCCTGGGCGACGAGGCGATGCACTGGGCCGTGCTGTTGCACGCGCTTGGCGAAGATCCGGTGCCGGGGGCGTTTGTGGGGTAGGGAACGGCGAGGACGGGGAAGTCGGGGAAGTCGGGGAAGTCGGGGAAGTCGGGAAAATCGGGGAACGGGTCGGGAGCCAACCGATGGCGCTGATTTGCCATCGGTTGGCGCCCCTCTCCCGTTAATGGGAGAGGGGAACGAACCATCCCGCCTTATTACGATCCCGAACCGGCCAGCGCCGCCGCCGGACCCGGCGGAGTGGGCTTGGCGGTGACGTCGGGTGCCGCTCTCAGGTCGGCGGGAATGGCCGGATCCGGCGTCTTGCGTTGCGGCTGCGCCTGCGCCTGAGGCGCCGGTGCAGGTTGCGCGACGGGCGTCGCGGGCTGCTGGAGCGGGCGCGACTGCGTGAGCGGGGCGGCCGCCTGCGTTGCCGGTGCTGCGGGCGCTGGCGCTGGCGCAGGGGCTGCGGCCTGGGGCGCGCGCGCGGGCTGGACAGGTGCGGCAGGGGCCGGCTGTTGCGGTGCCGCGGCCTGTGGCGCACGGGTGGGTGCCACCAGCGTATTGGCCGTCGACGGGACTGCCGTTGCGGCAGGTACGGCCGGAGCAGCCGCCTGGGGCGCTGCACCCCGTTCCGGGGCGGGCTTGCCGGCCACCGGCGGCTGGCTGGTCACGGTCTGCTGCGACCAGCCGCCGCCCAGTGCCTTGTACAACTGCGCCCGGCTGGTCAGCCGTGCCAGCTGGATCGTCACCAGCTTCTTCTGCGCCTCGTACTGCTGGCGCTGGGCATCAAAGACCGGGAAATAGTCGTCCACGCCGTTCTTGAAGCGCATCTCGGCCAGTCGCCGTGTCTCGGCCACTTCCTTCTGCAGCGACGCCTGCGCAGCGGTCTGGCGGTCGTAGGTGCCGCGCGCGGCCAGACCGTCGGCCACCTCGCGGAATGCGCCCTGGATGGTGCGCTCGTACTGCGCGACATTGATTTCCTTGCGGACCTTCGACGCATCGAGGTTCGCCTGGTTGGCGCCGGCATTGAAGATCGGCAACGTGACCTGCGGCGCAAAGGCCCAGGCCGCGCCACCCGTAAACAACCCGGCCAGCGTGGTGCTGGCAAGGCCGACCCCCGCGGTCAGCGAAATCCGCGGGAAGAATGCCGCGCGGGCGGCCCCGATATTGGCGTTGGCGGCCTTCAGGCGGTGCTCGGCAGCCATGATGTCCGGCCGCTGTTCCAGCAGCTGCGAAGGCAGGCCCGCCGGCAGTTCCGCCACAAACGACTTGTCATCGAACGGCTGGGCGGGCGGCAGGTCGGCCGGAATTGGCCCGCCAATCAGCAGTGACAGCGCGTTTTCGTCCTGCGCCACCTGGCGCGTGAACTGCTCGACGTCGACACGCGCGGTTTCCACCTGGGTCTGGGTGCGGTGCTGGTCGATCGCGGCCATGCCGCCCGCCGCCTTGCTCTTGCGCACCATCTCCGAGGCGTCTTCCTGGATCTTGAGCGTGTCCTGCGACAGCTTCAGCAGTTGCTGGTCGGCCTGCCAGGTCAGATATGCATTGGCAATTTCGCCAACCAGGCTGATCTGCGTGCTGCGCCGCACTTCCTCGATCGACAGGTACTGCTCCAGGGCCTCGTGCTTGAGGCTGCGGATGCGGCCGAACACGTCGAGTTCGAACGACGAAAAGCCCACGCCGGCGCCCCAGGCGTTGATCACCGGGTCCTGGCCCGGCGCGCGCAGGTCGCCGGTCAGACGCGTGCTGCTGAAGCCGACGTTGGCATCGACGGCCGGGAACTGTGCCGCGCGCCGGATACGGTAGTACGCACGGGCCTCGTCGATCGACAGTGTGGCCACGCGCAGGTCGCGGTTGTTGGCCAGGCCGAGTTCGATCAGCCGGCGCAGGCGCGCGTCGGTGAAGAAGTCCTGCCAGCCAAGGTTCGCGGCCGGTACCTGTGATTGCGGCGCGCCATTGGCGCCCTGGGTGGTCTGATAGGCCGGACCATCGGGGAAGGCGTTGGGCACGGGCGAATCCGGGCGTTCGTACTTTGGTTCGAGCGTGCAGGCGGCCAGTGCCAGGGGCAACAGGATGCCGGCGCTCCAGCGCAGAGACGGCAGGCGTGCGGGGGAAAGGCGCATTGTTATCGTCTTCATTTGTGATTCAACCTGTAAACGCGCGGCGCAGCAGTTGCACGATGGCCGTGCCAGGCAGGCCGCGATACGCGATGTTGTGTGGCGGCTCGCTGAACAGCAGCCGGATCAACCGGTGCCGCGCCGCCATGTCAGGAACCAGCGAGATGCCAATCAGCTGGCCGTCGGTACGTGCCACGCGGCAGGGCACCCATCCCAGCGACGCGAGCCAGAAGGCCCCCACGGCACCGGGTTCCACCCGCGTGCCGCTATGCGATTCGAGGGCCACGCCATTGCAGGACAGATCGCGCGTCACGCCGTCCACCTCGCGCGACACCCCGTCCGCGCCGTAGAACTGCAGGCGCGCGGCCACGCGGAACGGGAAACGCTCCTCCTTGCGTGGACGCGGCAGTTCGAAGCAGACCAGCATCGACGCCAGGTACAGCACCATCGACACCAGTGTCCAGGCCACGTTGAACACGGTGCCCGGCGCATTGCCATCGGCGGCCACGGCGCGCGCCAGGCCCATGGCCGACAGGAAGAACAGCCCGCCGTAGAGCAGCGCGAACTTGCCATGCACGGTCAGTTTCGAGCGGTCCAGCCCCTTGTTGGTGACCTTGAATGGCCGCCCGAACGGCTTGAACATGGCGCTCGCCAGCGTGGCCGTGACGGCCATCGCCGCCACGATCTGCGTCACCTCGGTAAAGATCGGCATGGCCCGCGACCCGGTGATCCAGATGCTGTAGGCCCAGTACAGCAGCAGCGCCGGGACGCCGTAGGCCAGGAACTGCATCGGGTCGCCATAGAGGGTCGGCACGTTGAAGAACCAGTAGAGCAGCGGCCCCGCCAGCAGCATCAGCGTGAACGGGCGGCTGAGCCAGTGCAGCAGGCCGTGGACGTAGTGCAGGCGCTGGCGCAGTGTGTAGCCGCGGCCACGCATGGGGCCGTCGGCGGTCAGCGCCACCTGGATGGTGCCCAGCCCCCAGCGGCTGCGCTGGCTGATGTACTCGGGCAGTCCTTCGGCAGACAGGCCCACGCTCAGCCGTTCGTTGAGCCAGCGGGTGACATAGCCGAACGGCATCAGCTTGTAGGTCAGGTGGATGTCCTCGGTCACCGTGCCGATGGGGAACCCGCCGATATGGCCCAGCGCCTCGCGCCGTACCACGAACGATGTGCCGATGCAGAACGCGGTGTCCCACGCGTCCTTGGCGGGCTGCATCACGTCGAAGAACGCACGCTGCTCATCCACCCAGCATTCGGTGGAACGCAGGTTGTACTGGATCGGGTCGGCGTTGTAGTAGAACTGCGGCGTCTGCACCACGCCCACGCGCGGGTCGTCGAACAGGCCGATGATGCGCAGCAGGATATTGCGGTTGGGCGCAAAGTCGGCATCGAGCACCATGATGTACGGTGCGCCGCCGTCGCCCTGGGCGCTGTGGTACAGGCCGTTGTTCAGGTTGCCTGCCTTGGCGTGGGCGTTGTCGGGCCGGGTCACATAGTTCACGCCCACCTTGCGGCAGAAGTCCCGGAGCCAGTCGCGGCGGGTGTCGTCGAGCACCCAGACGCGGAAATTCGGGTAGTCGATGGCCTTGGCCGCGACGATGGTCTTCTCCAGCACGTCCAGGCCCTCGTTGTACGTGGCGATGAAGATGTCCACGCCGGGGGCATCGCGGTCGCCGCGCAGGCGCTGCTCGCCGGCATCGGCTGCGGCGGAATGGTCGGTGGTGCGTGTGAGCGTGATGATCGAGATCAGCGTGTACAGGATCGTCAGCGTCTCGAAGCCCAGGAACGCATGGGCCCAGATGCTTGGAAACTCCATGCGCCATTCCGGCAGCGTTTCGGTGACGCGCCAGATGTAATACACGATCAGCAGGACCGCCGCCGCCAGGCCAAAAAGCCATCGGTCCGCGGCACGGTGCCGGTTGCCGCGCAGACACAGCACGGCCACCAGCAGCGCGCCCGCATTGATCTGCACGAGCATGCTGCTATCCAGGAAACTTGCAAAACTCGCGGCGAGCATCGTTACTCCTTGGGTGGATTGTCGGGCGACGCCGCGGCCTGGGTTACCGTGGCACAGCTCGCGCCCCGGCAACCGCCTGGCTGGAACGGATTCCATCCGGTGGCGGCAAGCACGGCCCAGGCCGTGGCGCCCAGGTGGGGCAGGTGAAAGTAATAGAAGTCGTCGGTCTTCGAATCGGGGCCGATCTGCAGCCCCGTGCGCACACGTTGCTCGGGCGTGGCGAACAGCATGCCCGACGGCGCGCGTTGCGACGTCAGGATCGGCCAGAGCGGCGCGGCTTCGCTCTCGCGGCCCGTGGCGCGCAGTACCAGTGCGGCCTGGCCGGTGCCTTCGGTCCAGATGCCGTCCGGATCGGCGTTGAAACCATAGCCGCCCTTGACGCCGTGTTTTGCCCGCGCCCAGGCCAGCGCGCGCTGCCAGTTGCCGGCGGCGTCGGGAATGGCGATCAGCGGCCAGAGCGACGCATCGAGTGCCGAGGGGCCGCCGTTGAGCGAACGGCCGTCGTCACGCGTACCGATGGCAAAGCGGCCTTCGCCGGGCTGCCACATCGTCTCGACAAACTTGCGCGAACGCTCGGCGCCGGTTTTCCAGCGCGGATCGCTGTCATACCGCGACAGCCAGCGAAACACCGCGTACGTGTCCACGTTGTGCTCGGTGGACTTCCAGCCCTGGCGCTGCGGCGACGGCTCGTGGCCGAAGTACCCGCCGATAAAGGCGGCGGGCGCGTCGGCGTTGTACGTCTCCTTGTCGACCCAGCCCATCATCGTCCTGGCCGTGTCGAGATAGCGCGGCGAGTGCGTGGCATCGTAGGCAGCCAGCAACAGCAGCGCTGCCCATGCCACGTTGCCGGTGGCGGTGCCCACCTGGTAGCGGTCTTCAAACCACTTGTTGGCCTTGGCGTCCCACCAGCCCGGCATCGGCACCGGGCCGTCGGCAGGCATCGCGCCGGCGCGATAGGCGTTGCGGATGCGGCCGTCGTGATAGTGACGGTCGCGCGTCACGCCGGCCACAACCCCGTCGGCAATGCGCCGGGCAGCATCCTTCTGGCCGCACGCGATCAGCGCGATGCCGGCCAATGCGTTGTCATAGACAAAGGCCGACTCCTTGAGCGGGCCGGGCAGCGGTTCGCCGCCCGGCGCGGGTTCGTAGCTGGCGAGCATGACCGGCCCGTTGCCCGGGATGGCGGCCACGCGTTGCGTCAGCGTCTGGCAGCCGGCATCGCGCATCTGATCGCGTGCGGCGTCGGCCGAAGCCGCCGGCGCGGCGGACAGCGCCAGCGGCGTGGTGAGCACGGTTGTCATCAGCGCTTCGATCAGCCGCTTGCGCGCGGCCCGGTGTGGCATTCCTGCGGTAGTACGCTGCACGGTAGTCTCCTTCCTGCGGGCGTTGGGTGAATGACTGTGTGATCGGCTCCGATCAGATCAGCCGGCGAAACCACGGGCGGTCAAGGCTGACCTTGGCCCAGTGGCCGAGTGCGCAGCGGTCTGTCTTGCCTGCGCCGGGCAGGTCAGGCAGCGGCTTGTTCAGCTTCGCAATCAGGTACAGCTCGTTTTTCTCGATGGGCGGGAACGGCACGAAGTAGCGCGCCTGGTCGCCATCGGGTGCCCGCGGCAGGATTTCGGCGACCTTGCCCGACAGCGGCGTGGCCACGCCATCGACCATGACCGTGACCGGGGCACCCGGCAGCAGATCCTTGCTCAGGCTGCGCGGGAATACGGCCACCACGCTTGGCGTCGTGCAATTGGTGGCGCGCATCAGCGTGGCGCCGGCCGCCACATGCGTGCCCGGTGGCGCCAGGACGTCTTCGACGACGCCGCCGGCGTAGGCCTTGATGTCGAGGTTCGACACGCGGTCCAGGCGTTGCTGCTCGGTGTCTACCAGCTTGTCGACTTCGGCGCCGTATTCCTGAAGCTGCTTGATCTCGGCCTGCAACTGGATGTTTTCGGCCTTCAGTTCGTCGGAGCGCTGCGAGAGCGCGCCAACGGCGCCGTCGTTGTTCGACGCATAGACGCGGTTGCGCGTGGCGGCACTGCTGCTGCGCGCACCGTTGAGTTCGGCCTCAATCGCATCCTTCTGTCCGCCCAGCACGGCAAGCTGGTTGCGCGATGCATCGGTGAACGCCTGGCTGACGGCGCCTGCCTGCTGCATGGCTTCGTTGCGCGTGACGACATTGACCTGCGCATCGATCTGCTGCTGTGCCGCGCTCAGGCGGGCCTCGATGCCACGCACACGGGAGTCGTTCTGTTGCTGGGCCACCGAGGTATAGCGCTTGACGTCGCCATTGGTGGAGGCCAGGCGCGCCTGGTTGCCTTCGAGCTTCGATTTGGCGGCTTCCAGCCGTTTATCGTTGTCGAGCTTCTTGCCAGTCAGCTCCATCAGCAAGGCGCGATCCATGTTTGGATTCTGCAGCGTCATCAGGGACTGCCCGGCAGTGAAGGTGGTACCCACCGGCACCAGCTGTTTCGTGACCACGCCTTCCACCGGCGTGGTGATAAGGCTGACCGGGCTGTTGACGATCGCACGTTCCGACGAGCGCACGAAGACGTAGGGGAACATCACCGAGAGGATGATCCAGATGATGAAACCCACCATGCCATAGCTGGCAAGGCGCGGAATGGCCTGCCAGACCGGCCGCAGGCTCAGCGGGCTGCTTTGCTTCGCGACAGCGTCGCGGGGCGGGGGCTGCTTCGGCTGCTGTGGCGACGCAGGTGGTAGCCGCGTTGGCACGGTCGGCTTTCGGTCAGAATTGTTGTCCATGCGAGCTCCCGGGTAATAGGTGGCCTTCCGCGATCGCCAACGTCGGTCGCGGTTGTTAATTCGCAGACAGCACTGTCCCACCGCGCGAGCGCATGAGCTCGTTCGGACGATTCAGTGCCTACGTCCCCCAACAATTTTTATGCGCCGTTTGCCCCGGGCCGTTGCTACGCCGCCAGGACAGGCGAGTGGATCGTGTGTGCCGATCCATTGAACTGTCGACACAAGCCCAGAACGGAACCCGTGCAGACAGGTACTACGAGACGCTACGCGCCATGGAAGCCCACAGCACAACATCGCCGGATTGATGCGATGCAACGCTGGAGCGATTCAAAGTTAGTCAGTTTGGACTTTGCTTGCTGTAAGAATGTGTAAGGGCTGTATATCGGTCCACTTACATCTCTTGATTTGAGGCCTGCGAAAACGGCTGTTTGTAGTAAGCCGCTTATTCAGAAGTGGCGTGCCTTAACGCGAAATTAAGCCGAGGCCTCTGCGCGCAGGTAGATCTTGCAAGCATGGGTAGTGCGCGAACAGATTTGCACGGTGAGAAGTACAAAGCCTTTCAACTGGCTGACGGCAACGGTCGATTGCCGCGGCGCAACGAAGGGCGGCAAACGACTGTGTATCAGAGTGTGACTGGGACGAATTGAACAAGCGGTAAGGGTACTGGCGAGCAATCCGGTCCTCGTGGGGTGCGGTTGTGAATTGCATCATGACGTGATGCTAAGCCAGTGCGGTCTTGAGGGTCGGCCGGGATTCGTAGATCCCCCGCCAAAACTGCCGGGACGACGCCCGGCACGCGGCAGCGCAGGCTGGGGCGCCGCATCGGCGGGCAACAGCAAAATGTGGCTAATGACGACTAGTAATAGTCTTAAAATGCCTTAATTTCCACGTATTCAGCAATAATTAGAGCTCCTAACGCACTTTTTGCGGCTAGCATCACTGCTGCTCCGCAGAGGGTGCTTTGCGCGCATCACCGACCCTCCGTGGCAATCCTATTCTCAGGAGGCCGCCCGCATGGGTATCCGCGACAACCTGCCGTTCGCCCGCACCGTGACGGTTTCCGGCCCTGCACTGCCGGAGATTCTTGGGCAATCCCCCTTTACTTTCGTGCGCATGGAGGGCGCGGAACACCTCTGCAGCCTCTACCAGTACGAGATCGAACTCAAGACCCCCGACAAGGCTTACAACTTCCACGGGCCCGAGGGCAATTTCGATCTGCGTGCCATGAACGGTCGCGAACTGACCGTACGTCTCGAGCTGAACGGCATGGGCACCGGACCGGCGGGCAGCATTGGCGCCGGCACGCGCGAGATCAGCGGCGCATGAGCCTGTTCAGTGGAGTGCGACTGATTTCCCGCACGGCGAGTTTTACGCAGATTCGCGCAGGACATCAAGTAAGGGCAAGCGATGAAATTTCCGACCAAGGATGAACGCACGCCGTTCTATTTTCGGCTAGTAGGCAAGCCGCTGGGGCAGTGGGAGTTGGAGCACAGGCTATCCATCAGCCGCCCCGCGATTGACGAAGCCGTGGAGTACGGTAACGTCTATCGCATCGACTCGACTTGCCTGGAGATCACTGACGAGTCGCAATCGCGCATGCAGAACGTGGGGATGCTTTGGTTGATCTGTTCAGCGGCAACTGTGTTACTCCTTACTCTTGGCCTGCTCGCCGCAACGAGTCCGTTCCGAGATAGTGCCGAAATGATGGCGAAGGGCGGATATTGGCCTGGCACGATTATCGGTGCATTAATTACCTTGTCCGCTGGCGGCTTCTTCGGCCTGCTGGCCTTCGATCCGATGCGGCGGAACATGTTCACGCTGAAGCGCCGCCCAATCCGGCTGAACCGCAAGACGCGCCGCATCTACGCCATCCGTACCAAGGACGCCGGTGGCATCTGGGAAGTCCCCTGGAGCGAGGACGAATTCTTCTGTGTCGGCCACCGACGCATGGGCGGGCTGTCGCGAGCCTATGACATGTACGATATCCGCCACTACCAGCTTGACGCCGACGGCAACGTGGTGCGGGCCTTCGTGCTCGGCCAGTTCGCGCTGTCGCTCGAAGCGATCCACGCACAATGGGAGTACTACCGCCGCTACATGCAGGATGGCCCCTCCGGATTGCCGGAACCTTATCACTTCTGGGCGCCACGGGAGACCTTCTGGGAGGGGTACAAGATCTGCCGGTGCGGCAAAAGCTCCAGCGCCCTCGGTGCCCTGAGCGACATCATATTCCTTCCGTTCGTCCTGCTCGATGCCTTCGCCCGCTGGCTCGTGCTGGTGACCTGCAGCGATCCCGTATGGCCACCGGAGATCGAGGCGGCCTGCAAGCCCATGCCCAACGATCCGTACGCGCGTCCCTATGCCGACGACTATATCGGTGAGCGCAGTAGACCAGGAGGGAAACCCTCGCGCGAAGACCTGGAGCGGATGTGGGTACAACAGCCTCAGCGCCAGCGCGACGGCGCGCTGACGCGCGCCGAGGCGGAAGACCTGATTCGACAGCAGACGGAGGCCGCGGCATGACGACGATCCTGACGCCGCCCACGCTTTATTGCGTGCGTCTCACGGACCGGTTGCCCAACGGCAAGGAAAGTGCGCGCCTTCTTGCGAATCATTGGGAAGGTGAAATCATGCTGACGACTTACTTGTCGCCGCTCGATGCCATGCTGCACTCGTCGCGCAGCGGCAGAGCATCGTCAAGCACGCACACCCACGTTCGGCTCGATGAGCTTGATCCCGGCTGGCTCAGTCTCGCCCGCGCGGATGGTTTTGTTCGTGTGGAGGTCATCTGCGGGTTCTGCGCGAAAGATGAGCATCTGATCAGGGGGCCGCACGGCGGATTGGAGGCTTATAGCATTCCAGATGCGGTGCATGCGTACCCAATGGGGGAGCGTGTGTCGCTGCGCACCGATCTTCATATCTGGCAAGAGGTCGATCTCATCTTCGAGAGCACGGGGTTGTTTGCGTGGCAGGAGACCGCTGCCAACCAGAGCCTGTGGGATGCAGCGCGATACCACCGCGCGCTGAAAGAAATGTGTCGACCGGCAAGAGATTTTCGAGGTGATATCGATGTGCGGGACATGAACCAGATCGCCGTCTTTGATCCCGAGGCTGGGGCATGGCATTTTGTGCCGCGCGTTCCGCACGAACGTTCAGTAATGACGCCTGGAGCGTCAGGTTTCACCCCTGGGCTTCGAGATTGAATTCGCCCGACAGATCACAGGGTTACAGGCTTTTTGGCGATGGATGTCGGGAGCCCGGTCGACCCGCGTCTTGACCTTGCAAGCGAGCACAGCGACAGGATGCGTGGATGGGCCGGCCTTGGGCCCCGATTCTGCAGCGTATGGTTTCAGATCGCCACAGAACTATTGCGATAAGAAAACTTATCGCAATGTGATTCAGAAGGGGACAAAAAAGGGCTGTTGTCAGGGCATCGAAGAAGGCATCCGAAACAGGCCCCAGCCGCCAGGCAGCGCGTCAATTCCACGCGGAATTCCGGTGCGCCTGCACAAATGTGGTCGATCCGTTCTACATATGGGCCGAAATCCGTTCCGGCTTCTGCAGGGCAGTGCCTTCTCAGTATTCCCGAGCATACAAAACCCTTGACGATTCAACGAAAATGGCTGAAGCGGCTGCTCCCCCGGCATGCCGCCTATAACAAGAGCCCACGCATGTCTCGCCTATCCTCGCTGCGCCCCGTCATGCCGATCCTGATCGGCGCCTCCGTCATGCTGTCGCTCGCCATGGGCTTGCGGCAGAGCCTTGGCATCTTCGTGCCGCCGCTGACGCGCGATATCGGGATCTCCGTGGGCGATTTCACGATTGCCGTGGCGGTGCAGAACCTCACCTGGGGCGTGCTTCAGCCATTTGCCGGCGCGCTGGCGGTCAGAAGCGGATTCCGGCCGCTGATGGTGGGCGGCTCGCTGCTGTATATCGTCGGGCTGGTATTGCTGGCGACGGCCCACAGCATGTGGGCGGTGGTGCTGGGCGGCGGGGTGCTGATCGGCATGGCGATGGCCAGCACGGGCACGGCCATGGCGATGGCCGCCGCGTCGAGCGCGGTCAGTGCGCAGGTGCGCAGCCTGGTGCTTGGCTGTGTGTCGGCGTCCGGCTCGCTAGGCGCGATGATTGCGGCGCCGCTCGGCCAGGGCATTTCGGGCGAGTGGGGCTGGCGCATGGGCCTGGCGTCGTTCGTGATCCTGGCGCTGATCATGCTGCCGGCTGCCTGGTTTGGTGGCCGGGTCGACCAGGTGCGCGAGGTGCCCACTCGTGCGCAGGCAGAGCAGAGCGGCCGGCACGCGCTGATGACCGCGCTGCGCCATCCGCCGTTCGTGGTGATGGCGCTGGCCTATACCGTCTGCGGCATGCAACTGGTATTCCTGACCACCCATTTGCCGGCGTATCTCGATATCTGCGGCATGGACCCAATGCTCTCGGCCAAGGCGCTGGGACTGATTGGCGGATTCAACGTGCTGGGCAGCCTGTTTTTCGGATGGGCCGGCGGCCGGGTCAACAAACTGCTCTTGCTTGGCGGTATCTATATTTGCCGCTCGATCGGATTTATCTGGTTTTTCCACGTATCTCCAACCCCGGAAAGCACGATGATTTTCTCGGCAGTCATGGGTTTCCTTTGGCTGGGGGTATCGCCGCTGGTGCAGGGCTGGATTGCGCAGACATTTGGGCTGCGCTGGCAGGCCATGATTGCCGGGGTGGCGTTTTTCAGTCACCAGATCGGCAGCTTTATCGGGGCTTTTGGGGGTGGCTGGCTTTATGACCTGATGCACAACTACGCGTTGGCGTGGAAAGTCGGGGCCACGCTGGGCCTGACCGTCGGATTGATCCAGATTGCCTTCGCGTTCCTGGGCATGACCCAGACGCCGCGCCTGGTGCCTCACTCAAAATAGTTATTTTTGGGTAGGTATGCGTCTGACACGACATTTAGTGCTGCCATGATCACGTAAATGTCCGAAATGTGCAGATTACGTGCGGTGCCGTTTGATTAATCAACCCGCATAATCGGTCGTTAGTGCGAAATCGCTGCGTACCCGCTGGCGATTTCATGTGCGGGCAACGGCTTCCCGCACGTTGCCCGCATTTTTCTGACCGCACTATTCATGGCATTGTCCTCACAACAAAAACGCCTCGTCCAGTTGCTGAACGACGGATATACGCTGCGTATCGTCCGATCCCTGATGAATCGTGCGCCGGTTCACGCGGAACTATTCTGCCCTGGCAACTCCTGCGTCGAAACCGTGCAATGGTGGCGAATCGACAAGATGCTGAGGACACGCTGTGTCAGGCTGAATACAGGCAGCGTGGCCGATGCCACCCATATCGTGACCGCCGGCCAGCCGCGATGAATCGGCCAGGGTAAGTCTGGGCGATCATTCCTTGACCGCCCCGGTCATGCCCGACACGTAATACTCCACGAAGAACGAATACACCACGGCCACCGGCAGAGAGCCCAGCAGTGCCCCGGCCATCAGCGCCCCCCAGTGGTAGACGTCGCCTTCCACCAGTTCGGTGACGATGCCCACCGGTACGGTTTTTACCTCCGACGACGAGATAAACGTCAGCGCGTAGATAAACTCGTTCCACGACAGCGTGAACGCGAAAATCCCTGCCGAAATCAGCCCCGGCACGGCCAGCGGCAGGATTATCTTGACCAGGATTTCCCAGCGCGTGGCGCCGTCGATCAGCGCGCATTCCTCCAGTTCGTACGGAATCGAGCGGAAATATCCCATCAGCAACCAGGTGCAGAACGGGATCAGGAAGGTCGGATAGGTCAGGATCAAGGCCCAGCGCGTATCGAACAGCCCAAGCTGGAACACGATCGACGCCAGCGGAATAAACAGGATCGACGGCGGAATCAGGTAGGCCAGGAAAATCGCCAGCCCCACCTGCTTGGCACCCTGGAAGCGCAGCCGTTCGATGGCGTAGGCCGCCAGCACGCTGGCCGCCAGCGACGCAAACGTGGACACCGTCGAGACAATGACTGTATTGAGCAGCCAGGCCGGGTAGGGCGTGTTGAATAGCAGTTTCTTGAAATGGGCCAGTGTCGGCGCCATCACGAAGAACGGATTGGCGCTTTGCATCAGCAGTTCGCCATCGGGCTTGAAGGCCGTGATGCCCATCCAGTAGAACGGGAACAGCAGCACGAACAGGAATACCCCGATGGGGATATACAGCGTCACCCAGCGGCGCGGCACGGACTGCAGATACTCCATGCCTTGCGATTCGTTCTCCACCGCCTTGGTTTTCATTTGTCGCCTCCCTGTTGCCACGCGCGCCGCTGCAGGCCGAAATACGAGAACAGGATGGCCGCCAGCAGGAACGGCACCATCATCGTGGCAAGTGCCGCGCCTTCGCCCAGCGACCCGCCCGGAATGGCGCGCTGGAACGACAGCGTAGCCATCAGGTGCGTGGCATTGAGCGGACCGCCGCGCGTGAGCACGTAGATCAGCTGGAAATCGGTAAAGGTGAACAGCACCGAGAACGTCATCACCACGGCGATGATCGGCGTCAGCAGGGGCAGGGTCACGTAGCGGAACTGCTGCCACGGCGTCACGCCGTCGATGGAGGCCGCCTCGTACAGCGTGGGCGAGATGGTCTGCAGCCCGGCCAGCAGCGAGATGGCAACGAACGGGATGCCGCGCCAGACATTGGCCGCAATCGTCGAAAACCGTGCCAGCCAAGGGTCGCCCAGAAAGTCGATATAGCGGTCGATCAGCCCGAGCTTGACCAGCGTCCAGCTGATGACCGAGAACTGGGCATCGTAGATCCACCAGAACGCAAGCGCCGACAAGGCCGTGGGAACGATCCACGGCAGCAGCACCACGGCCCGGAAGAACGACTTGAATGGCAGGTTGCGGTTCAGCAGCAGTGCCAGCCACAGCCCCAGCGCGAACTTCAGCACGCTGGCGAACAGCGTGTAGAAGATCGTGTTGAAGAGCGCCAGCTGGGTCACCGAATCGCTGGCCAGGTAAGCGAAGTTGTCCAGCCCGATCCACGCGCCGGGCCGGCCGATCTTGGTGTCGGTGAAGCCCAGCCAGACGCCCAGCCCGAGCGGATAGGTCAGGAAGATCAGCAGCAGCAGCGCCGTGGGCAACATGAACAGCAGCCCAAGCGCCTGGCGGTTGTCGGACAGCCGGGACAGCATCGATCGCCGGGCCGGCTGGGCAGGGGGCCGCTGCGAGGCAGGCGGCGTCGCAGCGGTATTCTGCATCGCGTCAGGCCTTGTAGTAGCGCTCGGCGCGCTGCGCCGCGCGGGCCGCGGCTTCCTTGGGCGTCTTCGATCCGCTGGCCGCCTCGGCCACCATGTCGAGCACGATGTAGTCGGCCATGGCCGCCGCCGATGCCGTGCCCAGCGGGCCGGCGTGGCCGTTATCCAGCATCAGCGATGCCGCATCGCGGTACACGGTGTGCTTCGGATCGGCCGTCCAGATCGGGTTCGCCTCGTATTCCTTGAGCGGCTGGCTCACGTAGCCGATGGCGGCCTCCATCCACGGGTTGTACTGCTCGGGCTCCATCATGAACTGCAGGAACGCCTTGGCCGCGTTCGGATATTTGCAGTACTTGAAGATCATCATCTGCGTGATCTGCATCAGCTCGGTCGGCTTGCCGCTCTTGCCGATCGGAAAGTGCGCGTGCTGGATGTCCTTCGCCATCTCCTGCAGCTTGGGCTCCTTCGAATTCTTGGCTGCGTAGTAGACCGAGATGCCGTTGGCGGTCAGGCTGACCTGCCCGTCCAGGAACGCCTTGTTGTTCGACGGGTCCTGCCATGACAGCGTGCCGGGCACGAACGTGGGGTAGAGCTGTTTGGCGTACTCCAGCGCAGCCCAGGTCTCGGGCGAATTCACCACCACCTTGCCCTTGGCATCCACAAGCATGCCGCCGTGCGACCACAGCAGCCAGTGCGCCCAGTTATTGCCGTCGCCCACGGCCTTGCCCAGCGCGAAGCCGGGTGGCGTGCCCTTGGCCTTCAGCGCCTGGCACAGCTTCAGGAAGCCCGCCGTGTCCTTGGGGATGCTGTCGAAGCCCGCGGCCTTGACGTGGCTTTCGCGGTAGACCAGCGCATTGCCCACCACGCCCAGCGGCACGGCAATCCACTTGCCGCTGTGCATGCCGTATTTTTTGCAGACGTCGTACCAGCCGCCGTGCTTGTTGCCCAGGTACGTGGCAACGTCGGTCACGTCGACGAGCTTGTCTGGGTATTGCTGCGGGTCGTCGAACCAGCCCAGTACGATGTCCGGCCCGGTGCCCACGCTGGCCGCCACGGCCGCCTTGGGCCGCACGTCTTCCCAGCCTTCGTTGTCGATGCGCACTTCCACGCCGGTCAGCTCGCTGAACTTCTTCGCGTTGGCATTCCACAGGTCTTCGTCGCCCTGCACGAAGCGCTTCCAGCGCAGCACGCGCAGCTTGGCGCCGGCCTCGGGCTTGTACTGGAGCTGCGTGGCGGCATACGCCGGGGTGCCCAGCGCCGTGGTGGCAGCCACGGCCGCCGTCGATACCAGGAAATCGCGCCTTGTGAAGTTTCCGGAATGGCTCATTGCTGTGTCTCCTCCATGGTCATGCCAAGGGTGGTTATTGCCGTGCGGTCTGGCGGGGCAGCGCCTGGCCCGATTCGGCGTCGAACAGGTGCGTGTGCTGATGGTCGGGCACCAGATGCAGCGCCTGGCCCGCAGCAAAGTCGTGACGTTCGCGGAACACTGAAATGAAATCGGTCTCACCGAAGCGCGAGTACACCTCGGTATTGGCGCCGGTTGGCTCCACCACCGTGACCGTGGTCGGAAAGCCCTGGCCCGGCGCGCCATAGGCCAGGTGCTCGGGCCGCACGCCGTAGATCACGCGCTGGCCGTCGGTGCCGGCGCCGTCTTGCAGGCGGGCGGGGGCGGGCAGCAGCGTGCCGTCGGGAAACTCCACCCGGGCCTCGCCGTTCTGGCGGCGCAGCACACCCGGCACGAAGTTCATGGCCGGCGACCCGATGAATCCGGCCACAAACAGGTTGTCGGGATGGTCGTAGAGCGCCAGCGGCCGCCCGCGCTGCTCCACGCGGCCGTCGCGCATCACCACGATCTGGTCGGCCATCGTCATGGCCTCGATCTGGTCGTGCGTGACGTAGACCGACGTGGTGCGCAACCGCTGGTGCAGTTCCTTGATCTCGGCGCGCATCTGCACGCGCAGCTTGGCATCGAGGTTGGACAGCGGTTCATCGAACAGGAACACCTGCGGATCGCGCACGATGGCGCGGCCCATCGCCACGCGCTGGCGCTGGCCGCCGGAAAGCTGGCGCGGGTAGCGGTCCAGCAACTGGCCCAGGCCCAGGATGCCCGACGCCTTGTCCACCTTGGTCCTGATGGTTTCGCGCGGCACCCCTGCCAGCTTCAGCGAGAAGGCCATGTTGTCGTAGACCGACATGTGCGGGTAGAGCGCGTAGTTCTGGAACACCATGGCGATGTCGCGTTCCTTGGGCGGCAGGCGGTTCACCACGCGGTCGCCGATGGCGATCTCGCCGCCGGTAATCTCCTCCAGGCCGGCCAGCATGCGCAGCAGCGTGGACTTGCCGCAGCCGGACGGGCCCACCAGCACCGTGAACTCGCCATCGGGAATGTCGATGCTGACGCCCCGTATGACCTGCGTGCCGCCAAAGGACTTCTGCACATCGCGGATCTGAACCGATGCCATGCGTTGCGTCTCCTTGTCGGGCGCCGCGCCGCCCTGCGGGGCGGCCGTGCCCGGGATGGTGCGTCAGTGGTTGTCTTTCGGCACGGCAGCGCCGCTCTTGCCCACCAGGAAATCCATGTCGGCGCCCAGGTTGGCCTGTTGCACGTGCTCGAAATACAGCCGCGTCCAGCCGCGCTCCATGGGCGGCGCAGGCGGCTGCCAGGCCGCGCGCCTTCGCGCCAGCTCCTCGTCCGATACGTGCAGGTGCAGCTTGCGGGCTTCCACGTCCAGCTCCACCATGTCGCCGTTCTGCACCAGCGCCAGCGGCCCGCCCGCAGCGGCCTCGGGCGTGACGTGCAGCACCACGGTGCCGTAGGCGGTGCCGCTCATGCGGGCGTCGGAAATCCGCACCATGTCGGTAATTCCCTTGCGCAGCACCTTGGGCGGCAGCGGCATGTTGCCGGCTTCGGCCATGCCCGGATAACCGCGCGGGCCGCAGTTCTTCAGCACCAGCACGCAGTTCTCGTCGACATCGAGCGATTCGTCGTCGAGCCGCCGGTGCATGTCCTCGCTGTCCTCGAACACCACCGCGCGGCCCGTGTGCCTGAGCAGCGCCGGGGTGGCTGCCGAAGGCTTGATGACCGCGCCATCGGGGCTCAGGTTGCCGCGCAGCACGGCAATACCGGCATGCGGCTTGAAGGGCGCGTCGAAGGCGTGGATGACCTCGCGGTTCCAGTTCGGCGCGTCCTTGCAGTTGTCCCAGAGCGTATTGCCGTTGACGGTCAGCGCGTCGCGGTTCAGCAGCGGGCCAAGTTCCCGGATCACCGCGGGCAGCCCGCCGGCGTAGTAGAAATCTTCCATCAGGTGCCGGCCGGACGGCTGCAGGTCGACCAGGCAGGGCAGGGCGTGGCCCAGCGCATCCCAGTCGTCCAGGTTCAGTTTCACGCCGATGCGCCCGGCAATGGCCAGCAGATGGATCACCGCATTGGTGGACCCGCCAATGGCGGCATTGACCTTGATGGCATTCTCGAAGGCCTGGCGTGTCAGGATCTTCGACATCACCAGGTTGTCCTTGACCATCTGGACGATGCGCCGGCCCGAGGCGCGCGCCAGGATATTGCGGCGTCCATCCACGGCGGGAATCGCCGCGTTGCCTGGCAGGGCCATGCCCAGCGACTCGACCATGCAGGCCATGGTGGAGGCGGTGCCCATCGTCATGCAATGGCCGTGCGACCGGTGCATGCAGCCTTCGGCCTCGAAGAAGTCTTCCTGCGACATCTGCCCGGCGCGCACTTCCTCGGACATCTTCCAGACGTCGGTGCCGGAGCCCAGTTCCTGCCCGCGAAATTTGCCGCTGAGCATCGGGCCGCCCGAGATGCCGATTGTGGGCAGGTCGACGGAGGACGCGCCCATCATCAGCGCCGGGGTGGTTTTGTCGCAGCCCATCAGCAGCACCACGCCGTCAATGGGATTGCCGCGAATCGATTCTTCCACGTCCATGCTGGCGAGGTTGCGGAACAGCATCGCGGTGGGGCGCAGCATGGTTTCCCCCAGCGACATCACGGGGAATTCGAGCGGAAAGCCGCCGGCCTCCCACACGCCGGTCTTGACCTGGTCGGCCAGCGTCCGGAAATGCGAGTTGCAGGGCGTCAGTTCGGAATAGGTATTGCAGATGCCGATGACCGGCCGGCCATCGAACTGGTCATGGGGAATGCCGCGATTCTTCAGCCAGGACCGATAGATGAAGCCATCGCGATCCAGTCGGCCAAACCATGCCTGGCTGCGCCTTTTGGGCGGCCCCGGCGGATTGTCGTCGTTCACTCGGGTCTCCTGCGTTCTGCTTCTTGTCGGGGGTGCAGATCCGGATGCCCGCGACCCAATCCCGCGCCGCACGCATGCCGAGTTGAACCGAGTCTAGGTCAGGGTATTGGACAGGTAAAGTGGTATTACCAATATGCGGTATGGGGCTTTCCCGGATGCCGGCCGGCCGCCGGTCATGACGCGCCGCAGCAGTCGAAGCCTCGTTTTGCGCCGTTTGGGTCAGCCCGCGATCAGCAGCATCGCCGCGTGCAGCAGCACGCCAACCATGCCGCCGACGAAGGTGCCGTTGATGCGGATGTACTGCAGGTCGCTGCCAATTTCGAGTTCGATCTTGCGGCTGATCTCGTTGGCATCCCAACCCTTGACCACTTCCGCGATCAGCATCGGCACCAGATGACGGTAACGGCGCACGGTGAACTGGACGCAATGCAGCCACCAGGCGTTCAGCTTGCGCTGCAAGGCGGGATCGTCGCGTACGCTGGCGCCGAGCGATGCCAGCAGGTCGGCCAGCATGGCGCGCGCCAGAGAATCGTGCCGAACGGCATCGGCGCTGATCCATTCGCGCACGCGTTGCCAGAGCGCGCGGTAGCTATCCTCACGTTCCAGGTGGCGCAGGAAGTCGCGCATCCACAGCCGGCCGATGCGCCGGTAGCGTTCCGATGTGCGCAGCCTGTCGATCATGGCCAGCACAGCTTCGTCGAATTGCTGCCGCAGCGGATGATCAGGCTCGGTGCGCACCTCGTGCAGCAGGGCGATCACGCCTTCCACGAACTTGTTGACGATGTACGCATCGAGCCGCACCGGCGTATAGCGCGACGCCTCGCTGAACTTGGCCTGCAGCAGGCCGGCGTTCTCGGCCAGCCATTGCTCCAGCGCGGTCAGGGCGCGCTCCAGCAGCGGCTGATGCCGCTGGGTCTCGGTCAGGATCTGCAGCAGATGGCCGGCGATGCCCGACACATCGAGCGCGCGCAGGCCCGGCAGCGCCCCGCGCTGGATCAGGCGGGCAACCTCGTCGTCGTCGAACACGCGCAGCAGGGCCGGCAACGCGTCCACGGCCGGATCGGCCAGCGCGCGGCTGTTGCCTGGCGTCACCAGCCACGCGGCCACCGCCTGCGCGGTGTTATGCGTGCGCAAGCGGCTGACGATGACTTCGGGCGTCAGGAAATTACGCTCCACAAAGGTACCCAGGCTTTCGGCGATGCGTTGCTGGTTGCGCGGGATCACCGCCGTATGGGGCACCGGCACGCCGAACGGATGCCGGAACAGGGCCACCACCGCGTACCAGTCGGCCACCGCGCCAACGGTGCCGGCCTCGGCAAAGGCGCGTACCCAGGCCAGCCACGGGTAATGGGGCTGGCCCAGCACGCTCGCCACCAGCAGCGCCAGCATCGCCAGCAGCAGGCCGGTTGCGGTAGTGCGCATGCGGCGCAGGTCGCGGTCACTGCGCTGGTCAGGTCGATGAGATTGGCCCGCAGCGGCGGGCAGGGCGCCGGACGTCTCCGACTCGGTTGGCGGAAGTCCGGCGCGGTCGCTCATGCGCGGCTCAATGCTGGTCCTGCCGCAGGAACCCGCGGATCACGGGCGCCACGTCTGCCGCACGCGACACCAGGAACAGGTGACCATCGTCGATCACATGCAGCCTGGCCTGACGGATGCGGGCCGCCAGGATCTTGGCGTTCGCCAGCGGCACGATCGGGTCGTCGTTGCCATGCATGACCAGCGTGGGCTGGCGCAGGCCGCCCAGCCACGGCAGGCTGCTCCAGCCCCAGGCGGCCAGCAACTGGTAGACGTACCCGCGTCCGCGCGGCGGCTCGATATGGCGGCTGTGCTCGCGCAGCAGTTCGATGTCATGACGATAGGCACCGCCGTACAGATCCCCGCCGATCTTTTCCAGATAGGCGGGATCGGTATAGCGGCGCGGCCCGATCATCCTTGCCAGCACCGACGGCCTGGCCGGCACCATGATGACGCCGGGAGACGTTGCCGCCAAAATCAGCCGCCGGCAGCGCTGGGGATAGAGATGCGCAAACTCCTGTGCGAGCGCGCCGCCCCACGAGACCCCCAGCACGTCCACCTGCCCGGCATAGCCCAGGTGCGTCAACAGGTTGTCCGCCAGCAGGCTAAGGTTGGAGAAGCGATACGGCATGACCGGCGTGGGCGAACCGCCGACGCCGGGAATATCGAAAATGACGACCTCCACGTCGCCAAGCGCCGCGATCAGCGGTTCCACCAGCTCCAGATTGGCGCCGATGCCGTTGAACAGCAGCAGGGGCGGGGTGCCGCCACTGCCGCGACGGATGCCGACGCGCAGCGTCCGGCCGTCCAGGTCAATGGTGCGAATGTCCAGTTTGCCGCCGGTTTGGGCTTGGCACGCTGCCTGATTCATCTGGTTGTCCTTGTCGCGGGCGCCCCGGTAGGCGCCCGCCGGGCTTGCATGATGATCCGCGATCACTGCGCGGGCTTGAACAGCGCCTTCAGTTCCTCCACATTCTCGGCGATTCGCTTGGTGGCTGCCGCCACGCTGTCGGCTTGCGTCTTCTGGGCGATGTCGGCCAGATCGCGCAGGTTGGTCAGCGACTTGTGCAGCGCGCTCTGCGTCAGTTCCACCGCGCCCGTGGCCGTGGCGCTGCCGCCTGCCACACCCGACTGCAGCATGCGGTCCTGCAGGCCGGACAACGTGCCGCGCACGATTTCGGCCTGCTTCTGGCTGAATGCCTGCACGCCGTCGAGCAGCGCGAGGTTGATCGTGGCCAGCGCGGCCAGGTCCTTGCGGCGCGCCTCGCCAATGGCGCCCACGTCAAAGCCGGGCAGGCGCAGGCGTTGCAGCGCGCTGGTGTAGGCGGAAAACAGGCCGCCAACCGGGTTGGCCGACGATGACTTCGATGCAGTAGTTTCCATGGTCTTCATGCTAGTGGTGCTGTTGAGAAAAGAAACGTTCGATGCGACGATCGCCAGCGATCAGGCGCCCGTGACGTAGGTGCCCGGCGCATTGCACAGGGCGGGGTGGCTTGCACTGCCCATCTGGGCCGGTGCATCGCGCCGGTCGCCCGAGCGCTCGGCCAGCCATACGCGCCAGTTGTCCCACCACGAATCCGCTTGCGCGGTGGCGCCGCCCAGCCAGGCGTCGGCATCTTCGGGCAGCGCCGCATCGGCGTTCACGAAGAACTTGGCTTTCGGATTGCCCGGCGGGTTGATCAGGCTCTGGATATGGCCGCTCGAACTCAGCACGAAGCGTGTATTGCCGCCGAACATGCGCGCCGTGTTGTAAACACCCTTCCAGGGCGTGATGTGGTCGGTGATGCCACCCACGATGTACTTGTCGCATGACACCTTGGACAGGTCGACCGGGGTGCCCAGCACGGTCAGCGCGCCGGGCCGGGAAAACACGTTGCCGGCAAAGATGTCCAGCAGCTGGCCGTGGAACTTGCCCGGCAGCCGGGTGGTGTCGTTGTTCCAGTACAGGATGTCGAACACCGGCGGCGCATTGCCCAGCAGGTAGTTGTTGATCCAGTAGTTCCAGACCAGGTCGTTGGGTCGCATCCACGCGAACACGCGCCCCATTTCGTTGCCTTCCAGCACGCCCTTCATGATGCTGTTCTGCTTGGCCGCCGAGATGCTCTCGGGGGTTGCGAACAGGCCAATCTGCGATTCGGCACTGCTGTCCAGCACGGCCACCATCAGCGTGGCGGCGTTGACCAGCCGTTCGCCGCGTGCCTCCAGGTGGCCCATCAGCGCCGACATGGTCATGGCCCCCGAACAGGCGCCGTGCAGGTTCACGTCGTCGCTGCCGGTAATCTCGCGCACCGCGTGGATGGCTTCGATCAGCGCGGACACGTAGGTGTCCATGTCCCAGTCGCGATGCTCGATCGTGGGGTTGCGCCAGCTCACGGCGAACACCTGGAATTCGCTCTGCAGCAGGTAGTCGACGATGCTCTTGCCCTTCGACAGGTCGAACACGTAGTACTTGTTGATCTGCGGCGGCACGATCAGCTGCGGGCGCCCATGCACCTTGGCCGTGGCCGGCTTGTACTGGATCAGCTCCAGCACCTCGTTGCGGAACACCACCGCACCGGGCGACGTGGCCAGGTTCTTGCCCACCTCGAAGGCCGACGTGTCGACCTGCGACGGCATGCCCTGGTTGCGCACGGCATCCATCACGGCGTTCTTCACGCCCGAGACCAGGCTGGTGCCGCCCGATTCGATGATCTTGCGCAGCGCGGCCGGATTGCCCAGCAGCGTGTTGGTGGGTGCCAGCGCGTCGGTCATCAACTGCAGCACGAACTGCGCGCGCTCCTTGCTGCGATCGTCCAGTGCCGACCGATCGACAAAGCCACCCAGCGCGTTGCACCAGGCCAGATAGCTCTGCATCGCCACCCGATAGAACGGGTTGCTCTGCCAGGCGCTGTCGATAAAGCGCTTGTCGCCTTTCTGCGGCGCGGGGCCGCCGGTGCCGGCCAGCGCCGCCACCAGTTCGCGCGTCAGCGCGGCGGTCTGCTCGACCAGCAGGCCCGGCTGGCGCACGGTCTGCGCGCCCACCTGGCGCACGGTGTCCAGCACGTCGCACGGGCGCAGCCCGATAAACGGATTGAGCCTGGGCTGGTTCGTGGCCGCACGGCCGGCTTCCTGGTTCACGCCTTCCGGCGCGGCAAGTGCGGGCACGGGGGATTCAAGATTGGCTTGCATTGTTCTACTGTTCCTCACACCACATCGGTTCGGCTTTGGCCTGCGGCCTCAGCGCGCCGCCATCAGCATCGCCAGCGATTCCGCCAGCAGCGCCGGCTTGGTTTCACCTTCGATTTCCAGCGTATTGATCATCCGGGCGATGACCCGGCCGTCGCCCTTGTCTTCCACCGCCGCCAGCGTCACGCGGTTGCGCACCCGTGCACCTGCCTTGACCGGCGCCAGGAAACGCACCTTGTCGAGGCCGTAGTTCAGCCCTGCACTGGCGTCGTGAGGCACCACGCCCACTTCCATCGACAGCGCGGCCAGCAGCGACAGGCTCAGGTAGCCGTGCGCGATGGTCCCGCCGAACGGGCTCTCGCGCTGGGCGCGGTCCACGTCGACGTGAATCCACTGGCGATCGCCCGTGCAGTCGGCAAAGGCATCCACGCGAGCCTGATCGACGATCAGCCAGCCCGATACGCCAAGCTCGCGCCCGACGAATTCGCCCAGGGTGTTCATGCTGTAGCCAGCAATGGTCATGTTGTTGTCTCCTCGCACTCGTTCACTCGTGCATTCGTTCATGGGTTCGCTAGGGTCAGGCCACAAAGCGCTCGCGCATCAGCTTCTTGTTGAGCTTGCCGATGCTGGTCTTTTCCAGCGCGTCGACGATGCGTACGGTCTGTGGCACGGCATATTTCGAGATGCGGCCCGTGCTGCTGAAGGTCATCACGTGATCGCGGATGTCTTCCTCGATGGCCGTGACGCCGGCGCCGGGCTTGAGCACCACCAGCGCCACGGGGCGCTCGCCCCATTTGTCGTCCTTGATGCCGATCACGGCCACTTCCGACACGCGCGGGTGCTGCGAAATCAGGCTTTCGATCTCGAGCGACGACACCCATTCGCCGCCTGACTTGATCACGTCCTTGATGCGGTCGGTGATCTGGATACTGCCGGTGGCGTCCATGTTCGCGATGTCCTGCGTGTGCAGGTAGCCGCCTTGCCACAGCGCCTCGGAGGCCTCGGGATTGTTGCGATAACCCTGGGTCAGCCACGGCGCACGCACCACGATCTCGCCGCTGGCCTTGCCGTCGTGCGGCACGTCGGCCATGGCGTCGTCGACGATGCGCAGGTCCACCAGCGGCACCGGGCGGCCGGTCTTGCAGCGCAGACGAATCTCGTCGTCGAGATCGCGCGGCTGGGTGTTCTCGGGAATCTGCGCCAGGCTCAGCAGCGGGCAGGTCTCGGACATGCCGTAGCCGGCAAAGACATCGATGCCACGTTCCACTGCGGCACGCGCCAGGCCATGGGGCAGGGCGCCGCCGCCGATGATCACCTTCCAGCGGCTGAAATCGGCGGTCTTCGCGGCCTCGCAGTTCAGCAGCATGTGCAGGATGGTGGCAACGCAGTGCGAGAAGGTCACGCCTTCATCGCTGGCCAGCTTCACCAGTGCGTCGGGCGCATAGCGGCCCGGGTACACCTGCTTGACGCCCAGCACGGTAGCCACGTACGGCATGCCCCAGGCATGCACGTGGAACATCGGCGTGACCGGCATGTAGACGTCGCCGCGATGAAACCGCTGCCCCGACATCGGGCTGGCCAGCGCGGCCATCGTCGTGATCGTGTGCAGCACCAGCTGGCGGTGCGAGAAATGCACGCCCTTGGGCAGGCCCGTGGTGCCAGTCGTGTAGAACGTGGTGGCACGCGTGTTCTCGTCGAAATCGGGGAAGTCGTACGCCACCGCGTTGGCCGCCAGCAGGTCTTCGTACTCGGCGCTGAACGGGATGGTGAGCGGGGCCGGCGCGCCGTCCTGGTCGTCGATCAGCACGAAGACGCGCACGGTGTCGAGCCGGTTGCGGATCGATTCCAGCACGGGCAGGAAGTCGGTATGCACCAGCAGCACCTCGGCGCCGGCGTGGTTGATCGTGTAGGCAATCTCGTCCGGCGACAGGCGCACGTTCACGGTCTGCAGGACCGCGCCCATCATCGGTACCGCGAAATAGCACTCCAGGTAGCGATGGCTGTCCCAGTCCATCACGGCCACCGTGGTGCCGTGCTGCACGCCCAGGCGCGACAGCCCGTTGGCGAGGCGCCCGATCCGCTCGCGCATCGTGCGATACGTCTGGCGGTGCGTGCCGCGATACACGATCTCCTGATCGGGGTTCTGGCCGAGTGGCGTGTGCAGCAGCTGCTTGATCAGCAGCGGATAGGCGTAAGCGGTGGGGGCGGTGTCATGCATCGCGTCCATGGGTGTGTCTCCTGCGAATTCCAGACGAAAAGGGGAAAGTCTGTGGTGCGCCGGAGCCGTCACCCCTGGCGGGATTCAGGCGGCGCCTTGTATGGATGCCATGTTGGCGGGGCGCCGGGCGTAGCCGTATCCCCCGAACAGGGGACCGGGTCGGGGGAGCGCGTTGGGGGAGGTGGGGGAGTGAAGGCGAAAGTGGCGTTGGCGCCGCGCTCAGTGCCCGGCCACCAGGCCCAGGGACTGCGCGCGTGCGACGGCATGCGCACGCTTTTCGACCGCCAGCTTCACGAAGATGCTCTTGATATGGGTCTTGACCGTCTCGGGCGCGATCCCCAGGGTTCGCGCGATTTCCTTGTTCGACTGGCCGGCGGCAATCAACGTCAGGATGCCGCCCTCGCGCGCGCTCAGTGCCTCGCGCACTGACGCCGACGACGCCTTTTGCCGCATCTGGTAACGCTCGTTGCAGCGCTCGAGCAGTTCGTCGATGCAGGCCAGGCGTTCTTTGCTGTCGCCGGTGGCGCCGGTGGCCCCCCGGACCAGTTCGAGCAGGGCCCTGACGCCCGGCCCCTGGTCCAGGATGGTCCGGTAGGCACGCGCCGATTCGATGGAGGCCAGCACCCGACTGCATTCCTCGACGGCCCGTTCCACCGCGCCACTGGCCTGACAGGCCAGCGCCAGCAACGTGCGTGCGCGCAATGCAAGATAGTCGGGCCGCCGCTGCGGAAAGCGCTGGAGCAGGGCATCCAGCAGGCGCACGGCTTCGTCGGGGCGCGCTCCGGCCATGGCCAGGCTGGCCGCACCCAGGGTCCGATAGCGGTCCAGTTCGCTGGCGCAGGCCTCGCAATCGGGCGCATCGACGGTATTCACCAGGCGGTCGATCTGCTCCACGCACGAGGCGGCCTCCCGGGCGCGGCCTTCGGCCAGCAGCAGCCGGACACGCTCCAGCAGGATGGCGGCCACCAGCCGGTGCCAGTCGCGTTGATGGCCGATATTCAGCGCCCGTTCGATCCAGACATGGGCCTGGTCGAGATGGCCGCGCGCCGCTGCAATGCGGATCAGCAGCGTGTAGGCCACCAGCACGCTGTCCAGCAGTACCGCCGCATCGATGACCGACATGCGTTCCACCAGCAGCGTTTCGGCTTCTTCGAGCCGGTCCTGCTCGTAGCGCAACTGGGCCAGCGCCGGCGCGCACAGTGCGGCGGCCGTGGAGGCCGGGCCGGCGTGCTCCTCGGCAAAGCGCATCGCCTGCAGGAAGTAGCGCTCGGCCACGTCGAAACGCATCTGCTGCAGTTCGGCCAGGCCAAGCAGGCAGAGCCTGTAGACCGACGACAGCGGATACCGCCGGTTTTCGTCGGGCGAGTAGGGGATCCAGTGCGTGGCGTAAAGCCGTTCGAGATCGCCGGATTTCCAGTGCGCGAACCGCACGACATTGCTGAGCACGTTGATAATCCACGGATCGTCCGACAGCGGATGGCTCAGGCAGGCTTCGGCAAGCCGCAGCGCGCCCTGGGCATCGTCACGCAGGGCAGTGAGCAGGGCGCGTATCGCCCGGCATTCCCAAAGGTAACGCTCGCGATCCCCGGTGGGGCCTTGCACCGCGTCCTGCTCGATGGCTTCGACCATCTCCGATGCCTCTCCGAAACGCATCGCCAGTGCCATGCCGCGCGCCAGCGCCAGACGCACGTCAACCTGGCCTCGCATGATGTCGGGCGGCAGGTGCCGCTGCCAGCCAAGCAGCGTCATCAGATCCCCCTTGCGCACGAGCGACATCGCACAACGGCCAATCAGGGCGACGGCATCGGCGGCATCGCCTGCCTCCAGCGCATGCCAGACGGCGTCGGTCCAGAGCGCCTGTGCAGCAAACCAGCGCGACGCGCGCCGGTGCAGATCGGCAACGTCGATGTCTGGCGATACCTCAAGCCGCTGGCGCAGGTAGTCGCGCAGCAACTGGTGATAGCGAAACCATCGGCCTTCGACATCCAGCGGATCCAGCAGCAACTGGCGCGTGGCTAGTGCTTCAAGCATGGTCTGGCTGTCTGCCGCGCCTGTGACGGCCAGGCACAGCGGCGCTGACAACCGGTCGAGAATCGCGGTGCGCACCATGAAATCGACCAGTTCCGGGGTCTGGCAGGCCAGCATTTCCTCGAGATAGGCCGCGATCGGACGCGCCGTGCCCGAGGGCGGCACCCAAGTGCCGGGCTGACCCCGGGCCAGCATGGGGGCGGACAGGCGCAATGCCGCCGCCCAGCCTTCGGTCGAAGCATGCAGGGCGTCTACCGAAGGCTGCGGCAGGCCGCCCCCGCATTCGCGCTGGACAAAGCGCCGGGTTTCGTCGGCACTGAAGCGCAGCATCGCCGCATCGATTTCAAGCAACGCATTGCTGGCCCGCAGCCGTGCCAGCGCCAGGGGAGGGTCCTCGCGCGTGCCCAGCACAAGATGAAAATTGGACGGCGCGTGGGCCAGCAGCAGCGCCACGGCCTCGTGAATCGTCTCGGTGTGAATCAGGTGGTAGTCGTCCACGAACAGGAACAACTCGTCATCGACTTCGGCCAGCGCGTTGACCAGCGTGGCAATTACCGCGCGAGGCACCAGCAGCGACACATCGCCGGCTTGCCCCGGCGGAGTACCTTCGGCGGCACAGGCGCGGTACAGCGATTGCGCCAGATGACCCAGAAAATGCGCCGGTTCGTCGTCCTCCTGGTCAACCGACAGCCAGGCCACGCGTGCGCCATCGGCCCGCAACTGGTCAAGCCACGCAATGCACAGGGATGTCTTGCCAAAGCCGGCCGGCGCCTTGATGACCGTCAGCCGCTTGTCGCGCCCCTGGGCGAGCCGTTCGAGCAATCGTGGACGATCGATCAAACCGGCCGATAGTCGCGGCGGAATGGTCTTGGTAGCCAGGAGAAAGGGCGCCGCAGGCGCTTCCGCAACGCGCTGGCCGGAAGCACGCTTGCGAGTCTCCGGCGTTTTTCGAGCCGGTATCGTTCGGGGGAATTGGCCTTCGCGCATGACATGGATTCTAGGCGGGCCATTTTCCGATTCAAGCGCAAGCGGCACTTGGCATGGCATTGACCAAAGCATGTGACGCATTCATTGCACGAAGATGTAATGTGCCAGTCCGATCGCAATTGTGCGTGACAATTGAAGCATTTCAGCGGCACATATTATCTCGTCCGCGCCGATTGCAGAGATAGTCGCAACAGAACTTCAATAATCAGTCGGATGGGATCTCTTATATATTAAAACCACCGCCTGAATTCAATCGGACAAATCCTAAATCAAAAAGATGGCGGGCCTCTGTCAAAAGGATTCGTAATGAATCCAGATCCCAAGAATTTTCAGGGTAAGGTCGCGATTCGCCGGCGCCAGTCTTTCACTGAAACACGTCAGAACGCAATATTCAGGCGGCAAGTCAGACAGGTCAGATTGAGCAGTCTTTGATAGGCTGATCTGTGCGCCGTGGATAATCCGTTTATCGAAGGGCAATACAGGATAATGAAGGGAAAGTACTTTGGCGCCGGGCTGGTGGCGCTGGCAACGTGGTCATCGGCGCAAGCTTTGGTCATCGATGAAGCCACATTTAGATACTATGGCGGCGATACGGCCACAGTGACCGAAAGCATCGATACGCGTAGCAACAAGTTGCGTGAGTTCAGCTACGAAACGGCCTGGCTCGCCGTCGGCACCGTCGGAGCCTGCACGGCAACATGGCTTGGCGACAAGGGCGGCTGGACTTACGTGCTGACTGCCGCGCATTGCGTCGATCATGAGGGCACCAGGACCGCTGCAAACAGGACGTTTACTGACTGGAAAGGGCGTGTCATTGCATCGGGAGCAGGTACGGCGCACGTACCGCCGCAGCGGATGATCCAGCCTCGCAGCCACGGCGGCGCATCCACCGATATCGCCCTCCTGGTATTGCCCACGCGAAATCCAATGATCGATGCAAAGGGCAATCCGATCGAGCGGCCAATTCTGAACGATGCGCTTGATGAGCCCGGCCGTGACGTCATTTTCGTGAGCCACGGGGTCTGGGGCGTTGGCACGAACATCAGCCGCTCATTCGGTTCCAGTACGAGCGCGCGGCGGCTGTACGGGCGCAGCCGCGTCGAGGGCATTTACGGATCCGACCACGCACTCGCGGCGACGTTCGACCCCGTTGGACCGTCGCCGTCCTGGGCCCGCACTGCCGCAACCGACAATGGATCAGCGTGGTGGCAGATCCGTGGCGGCAAGCCAGTCATCATCGCAACAACCAATGGCAACTCGGCGCGCGCGAGTACCGGTGCACGCGTTTCGAAATATGTGAAGTGGATTCAATCCATCTATTCGGACGTACGCGTATTGTCGGCCGAGCGGCCGTTGGGCTGCATTGTTTCCCGGAAGACCGGTGCCCGGTACTGCTTGCCAGCGGGGGAAAGGTCGGGCATTTGGCTGCCGTCCTGGATATACGCGCACGAAGTTTTCGTGGATGCCGCACCGGGCACTGCAGTGATGCTATCCGACTGGGATAATCTCTCGTATGGCCGCCTCGCAACGTTTATCGGGACGGTAGAGCATGAACAACTCAAAGGAGTGAAGGCGTATAACGGACTCACGCTCGATTTTTCAAAGCCACGCTCCATGCGCGTCCAGTCCGATTCAACACCGGTCAGCTGCATCGTCAGCATGACATCCAGTGCGAAGTATTGCCTGCCTGCCGGACACCGCTCCGGCGTTTCACTGCCGTCCTGGATCTACAGGCACGAAGTGCTCGTGGATGCTGCACCCGGCACTGCAGTGATGCTATCGGACTGGGATAATCTCTCGTATAGCCGCCTCGCGACATTTCCCGGCCTCGTGCAGAACTGGGAACTAAAAAGCAAAAGAGCCTGGAACGGCGAAACCCTCGACTTCTCACGGCCGAGGTCGATGCGGGTGGTTCAGGAATAGCGCCAGAAAGAGTCCTGCGCTGGCGGGGACAAGTGGTTCCTGCCAGCGCGGGGGGGCATCGGTTGATATGGCCTTTGCGGATAGATATTGGATTTAACATAAGATAGATTATGAGCATAAAGGGTTGTAGGGGCCAAATCAGAATGTCCGCTTTCAGCCAGATCAGGATGTCCTCTAACGAGACCTATACTGGTAGCGCCTGAGCAGCAACCGGAGCGCGCCATGAAGGATCGAGGACTGATCACCATGAGT
>Ga0209564_1000216_pt1 | contig 132523 bp, 105 predicted proteins | sample AraplaCol_mMF_r2_FD_184272 | JGI IMG/M metagenome (GOLD analysis project Ga0209564, IMG submission 184272) | Arabidopsis root microbial communities from North Carolina, USA - plate scrape MF_Col_mMF_r2 (SPAdes) (version 3) | ecosystem: Host-associated > Plants > Roots > Endosphere | place... | reverse complement strand
TACCGGATGATGGTGCTCGACGCCAACCTCTCGGTGCCGTTCAAGCTCGCGGAACAGCCATTCCGCTACGTCACGACGATCCGGGGCCAATTCACCAACGACCGGCTGTACTACGTTGATGACTTGACGATTGGCAGCCGATATACGGTGAGAGGCTTCGATGGCGAGAGCCAGCTTGCCGGCGAGCGTGGATTCTATTGGCGCAACGAACTGCAGGCGCCGCTGGGAACGAGCGGCCAGGCAGTTTATGTCGGCCTCGATTATGGTCGCGTGTATGGACCATCGACCCAGGCACTGGTGGGCACGCAACTGGCGGGCGCAGTACTCGGCATGCGCGGCGGCGTGGGCTCGCAAAAGTTCGGCGGCGTCTCGTATGACGTGTTTCTCGGAACGCCTGTGTACAAGCCGGAGCAGTTCAATACCGCCGGGGTGACGGCGGGGATGCAGGTGGTTTATCAGTATTAGGCCATGATCACGTGCCGGCGGCCGCGCGGAACGCTAATCTCCGCTTGACTCCTGCCCTTTCTATTCCTGCGCAATCCGTCGCGCCACCGACACAAACCGCTGCACATGCAGGTCGTCGGTGTCCTGCTGCGTCGCCAGCGCAATGCCGATGCGGTTGGTCGGGCGCGGGCTCGACAGGCGCAGAAAGCGCACGCGCCGGTTGGTATAGCGCGCCGTCACCCCCGGCACCAGCGCCACACCCAATCCGCTCTCCACCAGGCTGACGATGGTCTGCACCTGTACGGCTTCCTGCGTGATGCGCGGCACGAAACCAGCCTGCTGGCATAGCAACATCGCCACGGCCTGAAGGTTGGGCACGTCGGCGCTGGGATGCATGATGAAGGGTTCGTCGGCCAGCGCCTTGAGCGCGATGCTGTCCTGGGCGGCGAAGCGACTCTCGGCCGGCACGGCGGCCATGAACGAATCGGATTCCAGTGGCAGCAGCTGGAAGGGCCCGCTGCTCAGGATGGGAAAGCGCACCAGCCCCGCGTCGAGCTGCCCGCGTTCAATGCGGTCTAGGATTGCGGCCGACGTGGATTCATGCAGGATCAGTTCGATACCGGGGTGTTCGCCGCGAAACGCCGGAATCAGGCGCGGCAGCAGCGCATAGGTGGCCGATCCGACAAAGCCCACGCGCAGTGCCCCGCGCTCGCCATGCGCGGCCGATTGGGCGGCGGCGCGCGCCTGCTCCGCATGGAACAGCGCGCGACGGGCATCGTTCAGCGCTGCCTCGCCGGCCTGAGTCAGCCGCACGCCACGCGTGGTTCGCACGAACAGCGCGGTGCCCAGCGACGCTTCGAGCTTGCGGATCGAGATGGACAGCGGCGGCTGCGCCATATGCAGGCGCTCGGCGGCACGGTGAAAGTTGCCGGTCTCGGCAAGCACGACAAACTGCTGGAGCTGGCGCAGGTCCATGGCGATATACAACCGATATCAGTTCTTAAATATCTAATATTAGACGCAAGCGGCCGGCTGAACTACGCTAGGGCCCCATCAGATCCATAAAAGCCATAAGGAGACACCACGATGCTGCCCCTGTCAGGTGTTCGTGTCGTCGACCTGTCGACAGTCGTGATGGGCCCGTACGCCAGCCAGTGGCTGGCCGACCTGGGCGCCGAAGTCATCAAGGTGGAAACGCCCGACGGCGATTCCACGCGCCGCACCGGCCCGGCCACCGAAGATGGCATGTCCGCCATTTTTCTGGGTGTGAACCGCAGCAAGAAGAGCGTGGTGCTGAACCTGAAGCAGCCGGCCGCCCAGGCCGCGTTGCACAGGCTGCTGGAAACGGCCGACGTGTTCCTGCACAGCATGCGCCCGCAGAAGCTGGGCAAGCTGGACCTGGAGCCGGCCAGCGTCATGGCGCGCCATCCGCAACTGGTCTACGTGAGCCTGCTGGGCTTTGCCGAGGATGGCCCCTATGGCGGCCGCCCGGCCTACGACGACATCATCCAGGGGCTGTGCGGCAATGCCGCGCTAATGGCCGCGCAGACCGGCACCGTGCGCTATTTCCCGACGATTTCGGCCGACAAGACCAGCGGGCTGGTGGCGGCGCTGTCGATCTCCGCCGCGCTGGCTGGCCGCGAGCGCAATGGCGGCAAGGGCGGCATGGTGGAAGTGCCGATGTTCGAGTCGATGGTGGCATTCAATCTGGTCGAGCACCTGTATGGGCAGCACTTCGAGCCGCCGCGCGCCACCGCAGGCTATCCGCGCGTGCTGGCGCCGTTGCGCCGGCCTTACCAGACGGCCGATGGCTACGTCTGCATGATGCCGTACACCGATGCTCACTGGCGCGACTTCTTCCAGGCCGCCGGCCGCAACGACCTTGCCGCCGATGCGCGCTTCACGGACATCGCCGCGCGCACACGCCATATCGAGACGCTTTACGAGATCACCGGCGAACTGGTGCGCGAACGCAGCACCGACGACTGGCTGGCGCTGTGCGAGACGCTGCAGATCCCGGTGGCCCGCGTCAACGACCTGGACGAACTGGTGGACGATCCGCACCTGCGGGCCACCGGTTTTTTCGATCAGGTGGACGACCCGGCCATGGGTACGCTGCGCTTTCCGGGTGCGCCGGTGCGATTCGACGGCGAGCGCGCCCATGCCACCGTGCCGCCGCGCCTGGGCGAGCATACGCGCGAGGTGCTGGGCAGCCTGGGCCTGAGCGATGCCGAGATCGCCGCGCTGGGCGATTGACCATCGAACCCTTCCCCATCGATACACGACACGGAGACAACATGACCGCAGCACAGCCGCAACGCCTGGGACAGGGCTTCTACTGGCAGGACATCCGCGAAGGCCAGGTATTCGAGACCTTCCGCCGCACCGTGACCGAGACCGACCTGGTCAACTTCATCTCGGTCACCGGCATGCTGGAGGCCATCTTCATCGAGGAGGGCTACGAGGCGGGCGCGATCAAGGGCCGGCCGGTGCCCGCCGCGCTGACCTACGCGCTGATCGAAGGGTTCATCCTGCAGACGATGATCCAGGGCACCGGCCTGGCGATGCTCGAACTGACGCAGAAGATCCACGGCCCGGTGCTGGTGGGCGACACCATCCACGCACGGATCACCGTGACCGGCGTACGGCCGACGTCGAAGAGCGGCCGCGCCGTGGTGGATTCGTCGATCGAGGTATTCAACCAGCGCCAGGAGCTGGTCATGACCTATACCGCGCGGCGGCTACTGGCCGGACGCGAGGCCTGACGGCGGGGTTGACCCCCGGACGCAGACGGGGCGCGGCCACGCCGCCATCGAGGGCACCGCGGCGCGCGCCGCCCGGCCACTGACAGGCCAGGCAGGACACGGTTTTAACCGGAGGAGACAACCATGCCATCACAGAGCAGAATTGCCAGGCATTGCTTCAACGTTCCATCGCGCCGCACATGGCTGCTGGCGCTGACGGGGGGCGCGCTGGCCGTGGCCATGTTGCCACGCCCGGCGCAGGCCGCGGCCTATCCCGACCGGCCCATCCGGCTGGTGGTGCCGTTCCCGCCCGGCGGACCTACCGACCTGGTGTCGCGCGTGATCGCCAGGAAGATGTCGGATGAACTGGGCCAGCAGGTGCTGGTCGACAACCGGCCCGGAGCCAACGGCAATATCGGCAACGAGATCGTCGCCAAGGCGCCCGCCGATGGCTACACGGTGCTGTACAACACGTCGTCGATCGCGCTCAGCCAGGCGCTGTACAAGAAGCTGCCCTACGACGTGAAGCGCGACCTGGTGCCGGTAGCCATGACGGCCAACGTGCCGCTGGTGCTGGAAGTCAACGCGCAGGTGCCGGCGAACACGGTGCCCGAGTTCGTGGCATGGCTCAAGGCCCATCCCGGCAAGATGACCTACGGCTCGGCGGGCAACGGCAACGTCACGCATCTGGCCGCGTTCCTGTTCCTGCAGGCCAACGGGCTGGACGCCGTGCACGCGCCGTACAAGGGCAGCGCCCCCGCGCTGACCGATCTCGCCAGCGGCCAGGTGCAGTTCATGACCGACACGATCAACTCGTCGCTGCCGTTTATCCGCGACAAGCGCATGAAGGCGCTGGCCGTGACCAGTGCTGTGCGCAGTGCGCAGTTGCCGGACGTACCCACGCTGGCGGAATCGGGCATGCAGGGGTTCGAGGTCGGTGCCTGGCAGGGCATGATGGTGCCCGCCAGAACGCCGCCCGAAATCGTGCGCAAGCTGAACGCCGCGGCGCTGAAGGCGCTGGGTTCGGCCGATGTCCGCGCCAGCCTGGCCGCGCAGGGGGCCGAGGCACGTGGCTCCAGCCCCGACGCCTACGCGAAATACCTGGCCCAGGAGATCGACCGCTGGCAAAAGGTGGTCAAGGACACGGGCGTCACGCTGGACTGACCGGCATTGACCGGCATTGACCGGCCGCCGGCCGCTGGATCGATCAGTAAAGGAGTCGACATTGCATTCGCTGTTTGGCACGTTTGCGCTGACCGCCTTGCCTGCCGGGGCTGCCGCGTTCCGGCAGGAGGTCAAGGCCTTCCTGCGGGACCATTTGCCCGCGCTGCCGCCCGATGTGCGGGCGCGCTCGTGGATGGGATTCGATGCCGGGTTCAGCCGCGCGCTGGCCCGGCGCGGGTGGGTGGGTATCACGCTGCCCGCGCAGTATGGCGGCGCCGGCCTCGATGCGTTCTCGCGCTTCGTGCTGGTGGAGGAACTGCTGGCCTGCGGCGCGCCGGTGTCGGCGCACTGGATCGCCGACCGTCAGAGCGGCCCGCTGATCCTGCGTTACGGCAGCGACGCGCAGCGCGCCTTCTACCTGCCGCGCATCTGCCGCGGCGAGGCGTTCTTCTGCATCGGCATGAGCGAGCCCAATTCGGGGTCCGACCTGGCAAGCGTGGCGACGCGCGCGGTGCCGTTGCCCGATGGCGGGTGGCGGCTTAATGGCCGCAAGATCTGGACGACCAATGCCGACCGCTGCCACTTCATGCTGGCGCTGGTGCGGACGTCGGGCGAGGCCGGTGACCGGCAGAAGGGCCTGTCGCAGGTGATCGTCGACCTGTCGCTGCCGGGCGTGACGGTACGGCCCATCCACGACCTCGCAGGCGATGCCCATTTTTCGGAGGTCAGCTTCGAAGACGTGCAGTTGCCCGCCGACGCGCTGGTGGGGCTGGAGGGTGCGGGCTGGGAGCAGGTCAACGCAGAGCTGGCCTTCGAGCGCAGCGGTCCGGAGCGGCTGTATTCAAGCGTGGTCCTGCTCGATGCGTGGATGACGGCGCTACGCCGGATGCCGGCGGTGCAGCGCGATGTGGTGACAATCGGCCGGATCATGGCGCAGCTTGCCACGCTACGCGCCATGTCGCTGGCCGTGACCGCCCGGCTGGCCGCCGGTGAAAGCCCGCTGGTCGAGGCTGCGCTGGTCAAGGACCTGGGCACCGGGCTGGAACAATCGATTGGCGCGCTGGCCGAGGCGGCTCTGGGCGACGGCACGGACCTGGCCGCAGACGCCGACCTGTATCGCACGGCGGCCTATGTGAGCCAGATCTCGCCGACCTATTCGCTGCGGGGCGGCACGCGAGAAATCCTGCGCGGGATGATCGCGCGGGGCCTGGGACTACGCTGACACGGAGAATGGGCATGGACGACATTTACGCCGACGCGCTGGAAACGGTGCTGCGCGATCACTGCACGCCAGCCGTGGTGCGGGCCATCGAGGCCGGCGACGCACCCGCGGCCGCCGCGCTCTGGGCACAACTCGATGCCAGCGGTTTCGCGGACAGTCTGCTGCCCGATGCCGGCCTGACCCTGCGAGACATCTTGCCGATGCTGCTGGTCACCGGGCAATACGCGATACCGCTGCCGCTGGGTCAGACCATGTTTGCGCGCGCGGTGCTGCACGCGGCCGGCGTTGCGATACCGGACGGGCCCATCGCGCTAGCCAGTTTCGGGCAGCAGGGGCGTGCCAGAGTGGCCGATGGGGCCACGGCAAGCTGGTTCCTGACGCAGCAGGCAGGCCGTGCCTGGCTGTTGCATCGCGACGCCGCCAAAGTGGCGCCAACCGGCGTGCATGGCGACCTTACGGTCAGCATTGCCAGCCCGCCTGGGCCTGGCTTCGACCTGGCGCCGGGCACCCTGCAAACCATCGGTGCCGCGCTGCATGCCGCGCAGATGGCCGGCGCCATCGCGCGCGTGTTCGACCTGACCCTGCAGTACGCCAACGATCGCGTGCAGTTTGGCCGCCCAGTGGGCAAGTTCCAGTCGATCCAGCACCAGATCAGCGTGATGGCCGAGCAGGTGGCGGCCACGCGCATGGCTGCGCAGATCGCATTTTCCGCCGAAGGCCCGACGCCGCATCGCATGCATGCTGCCATCGCCAAGTTCGGGGCCAGCGATGCCGTGACGCCGGTCACATCGATGGCCCACGCCGTACACGGGGCCATCGGCATTACCGCTGAATACGACCTGCAGCTTTATACGCGCCGGCTGCATGCATGGCGCGTGGCCGATGGTTCGGAGCAATACTGGGCACGCGAAATCGGCCAGGTGGCCTGCGAGGCGAGTGGTGGCGCGGAAGCTGGTACGGGGACAGGTGCGGGGACAGGTGCGGTGGACATCATTCGCGCCTGGAGCGGTGAAGCCATGCAGCATCCGGTCGACCCAGCCGTCGCATAAAAATCGTAAAGCGACGATCAGGCCGGTAGCACCGTGGTCCAGTAGCGCGTCATGAAATGGATGCGCACTGGCAGCATGCCGCGTAGTGCGTCGAGGATGCGATCGGTGTCGGCGATAGGGAAGGTGCCGGACACGCGCAGGGCCGCGATGGCGGGATCGCAGCGCAGATGGCCCGGGCGATAGCGGTCGACATCGGCCAGGAATGCATCGAGCCGCATGTCGGCCGCCACCAGCATGCCGTCGGTCCAGGCAGTGGCGGCGTCGGACAGCGCTGCAGGGGCCTCGACACGTGTGGACGTGAAATGCGTGGCCTGGCCGGCCATGACGATGCGCTCGGCGTCCGTGTCTTCGGCGGGGCGCACCGACACGGCGCCTTCGGTCACGCCGATCCAGCCCGCATCGGGCAGATGCCGCACCGCGAAGTGCGTACCCAGCGGCTGCAGCGTGGCCGCCTGCGTGGCGACGACAAACGGCCGTGGCGCGGCTGCCGCATCGTGTGCGGTCTCGATCTCGATCTCGCCGCGTTTCAGGATCACGCGGCGCTCGGTGGCCGAGAAGGCGATGTCGATGGCGGTATCGGTATTGAGCTGCACAAGCGTGCCGTCGTCGAGCGTCAGCCGCCGTTGCTCGCCCACGGTGGTGTGCGCGTCGGCCAGCCAGCCCTGCAAGGGTGTGTGTTCGCGCGTGATCCAGCCTGCGCCGCCACCCACGAACAGCACGGCAAGCGCCCGGACAGCCTGGCGGCGATTGGCCGAGCGGGGCGGCGTCAGCGCGGCACTGGCCATGGCGCTGGCTAGCGGCGAAGCCACGCCGCGCAGCCGGGCGTTGACGGCTTCGATATGCGCCCAGGCGCGGGCGTGTTCGGGATGTTCGAGCCAGCGGCGCCAGGCTGCGCGCGTGGCATCGTCGGCATCGCTGCCTTGCAGCGTAACCAGCCATTCCACGGCGGCATGTGCCACGTCGGGCCGGATGGCGGCGGGTACTGGGGGCGTGCGGTTCATGGCGCTGAGGTCACGGTGCCGAGATGGCGAAATAGCACTGCGTGCCGGCGCGAATCAGGTAGCGCTTGACGGTGGTGACGGAGATATTCAGGGCGGCGGCGATGTCCGCCTGGCTCAGGCCGTCAAGCTGTGCCATCAGGAATGCGCGCTGGACCGGCACGGGCAGGCCGTCGAGCAGTTCGGCAATTTCCTGCAGCGTTTCCAGCAGGATCGCCCGTTCCTCGACCGAGGGCACCAGCGACGGCGGCTGGTGCGCCAGCGCTTCGAGGTACGCCTGTTCGAGCTTGTCGCGGCGCCATTGGTTTGCCATCACGCGTTGCGCGACGGTGGTCAGGAAGGCGCGCGGTTCAAGAATGGACGGGGTTTCCTCGCGGGCCAGCAGACGCATGAACGTGTCCTGGGCCAGGTCTGCGGAACGATGCCAGCAACCCACCTTGCGGTGCAGCCAGCCAAGCAGCCAGCGGTGATGGCTGCTGTACAGCGCGTGAATGTCCTGATGGGGACCGGCGTCGGCGGCCATTGTCCTTTCCTTGTCGCCGCGGCGGGCCTGCAGAGGTACGAAGTACCGGGAAATGAGAATCGTTATTATATGGACGCGTGCCGCGCGGGGCAAATGAAACGTGGCCGGCACGTGGCGAACGTCGTGCCCGTGCCACGCTCTCGGCCGCGGCCGCGGCCGTCAGTTGGCGGTCATTTCCACGCGGCAATCCATTTCGGGTTTGCCGGGCAAGGCCAGCCGGGCGTCTGGGCCCTTGTCCCAGAACTGCGCCTCGCCGTCCTTGAGCGTGGCCGCATAGCGGGCGCCGGAGGCGGCCGGTGCTTGCTGCAGCACCAGTTGCTGGTCCAGCCAGCGCAAGTACGCGTAGCCCGGGTCGGTCTGTACGAAGGTGCCGGCGATGACTGCCTCCACGCCGGGGCAGCGGATATTGAACGGGCCCCGGCTGATGCCGCGGTCGTCCTGCGTGCGGGCGCCAGCATAGCCATGACGCAGGTCGTAGATTCGCTGCAGATAGTTGGTGGCCGTGCAGGCATGCGCGTCGTCGGCCTTCCAGCAATCGTTGCGGCCCTTGATCCAGCCCCGCTGCTCGGCAATCAGCGATTTCTTCTGCGAGGTCGGCAGCGACCGTGCATCGAGTGCCAGGCCGTAGAGGCGCGTGGTTTCGCGGTCCAGCCGCGCCAGCGTGGCGTCCTTGCAGACCATCTGCTCGATCTGTCCATCCGCTTTCTTGCAGTCGAAGCTCGGCGTGGCGGCGGCCTGCGCGGCTTGTACCGGCGCAGGGCCGGCGAAAGAGAGTACGGCGAGAGCGGCAGGGAGGATGGTCGGCAGGGCAGGCAGCAGGGCGGGGCGTCTGGACATGGCAGGGGTCTCCTGCGGGCCGCTCAGCCCGCGTTGCGATCGATCACGACGAAATGCTTGCGTACGGGTTCGATGACTTCGAAGACGCCTTCGAATCCCGCCGGGATCACGCAGGCATCGCCCGGGCCGAACTCCCGTGCGCTACCAGTATGGCTGGTGATGCGCAGCCGGCCACTGATGACGCAGAAGAATTCTTCCTTGCCGGCGGGAAAGGCAATGCGCCACGCGCCCGGCTGGCATGCCCAGATGCCACAGTCGAAATCGCCCTGCTCGGCGCTGTAGTGCGTCCAGGTGGTGCGGTCGGGATTGCCCTGCACCAGGCGGTCAGGCCGTGGATTGTCGTGTGTGGGGGCCGGATCGGCACGGAAATCGACCAGGGAGACGGGGGCGGGGGAAGTCGCTTGCGGCATGGGTGGCGACCCGGGCAAAACCGGGCGAGGCAGGTCTGAAGGGTTTGAAGGGGCTAAAGAGGGTGTACAGCCGTAAGTGTAGCTGCCGATGCCGTGGGTGCCCGGGCGCCGGCCGGACGCTGGCCGGACACGCCGGCCAGCGATCAGCGGTCAGCGGCCGGCCGCCTTGTCGCGCAGGAAGGCCACCAGTGTCGTCACGGCGCGTGTCTGGTAGCGGGCCGGCATGTACAGCAGGTACATGGTGGTGCGCAGGAATGCCAGGTCCTGGGGTGGCAGGGGCAGTTGCAGCAAGGTGCCGGCGGCCAGGTCGCGGTCGACCATGTAGCGGGGCACCAGCCCCACGCCCAGCCCCTGCAGGATGGCGTCGCGCAGGAAGAAGAAATTGGCCGACATCAGGCGCGGCCGGATACTCGGCACCCCGCCCGCCGCGCCGGCCCGGCCTGCGGCATGCAGCTTCTGGCCGGTGAGCTCGGACGTAATTAGCGGCAGGTCACGGAACTGGTCGAGCGTGCGCGGCATGCCGTATTCGCGTACCAGATGCGGGGTGGCACACGCCACATATTCGACATCGCCCAGGCTGTGGGCCACGGCGTTGGTGGGCGTTTCCGCCATGACGCGGATGGAGAAGTCCACCGCCCCCTTGATCAGGTCCTCGATGTCGTTATCGAAAATGACATTGAGCGTGATGGCGGGGTACATCGTCATGAACTCGATAAACCAGGCCGACATGGTGTGCTGGCCGAATCCGCTCGGCACGCTTAGCCGCACCGTGCCGCTCAGGCGTTTGCCCAGGCTCTGCACCGATTCCTGGGCGGCCATCAGTTCGTGGCGGATGGCTCGGCCATGTTCGTAGAGTTGCCATCCCAGCTCGGTCGGTTCGAGCTGCCGGGTGCTGCGCCTGAGCAGTTCGGCCCCAAGCTGGCGCTCGAAATGATTGAGCCGCTTGCTCACATTGGCGCGGCTCATGCCGAGCTGGCTGGCGGCCCGGCTCAAGTTGCCGGCGTCGATGATATCGACCAGCAATGCGAGTGCGTTCAGGTCCATTGTCAACCTTTAGTATTCATATATGGTGAAAACCGGTTGCAATTGTCAAGCATAAGGAACATATGGACAATGCATGCTCGTAAAGACAACCGGACCTCCCTGGCAGGAACAGATCCGGACGGGGAGACGCAGCAAAATGAATCACGAAAACATGGCATCGCTGCCGCTGGCCGGCGTGCGGGTGCTGGATCTGTCACGTGTGCTGGCAGGCCCGATGTGCGCGATGGCGCTGGCCGACCTGGGTGCCGACGTCATCAAGGTGGAGCATCCCGCCCGGGGCGACGACACCCGCGACTGGGGCGTGCGCATCGGCTCGCGCAATACTTCCTATTTCAATAGCGCCAACCGCAACAAGCGTTCGGTGACGCTGGACCTGCAGGACGAGGCAGGCCTGGCGCTGGCCCGGCAGCTCGCCGCGCAGTGCGATGTGGTGATCCAGAACTTCAAGGTGGGTGGCGCCGAGAAGCTCGGCCTAGGCTACGAACAGCTCAGCGAGATCAATCCGCGCCTGGTCTACTGTTCGATTTCCGGCTACGCCCGCTTCACGCCCGAGGCCGAACGCCCCGGCTACGACCTGGTGGTGCAGGGCGAGTCCGGCGTGATGGCGACCAACGGCGAGGCCGGACAGGGCCCGCTGAAGTTCGGCGTGGCGGCCGTCGACATGTTCACGGGCATGTATTCCGCCCAGGCGATCCTGGCCGCGCTGTTCGCGCGCCAGTCCACCGGCCGCGGCCGCCACGTGCAGATGGCGCTCTACGACTGCGGCGTGATGATTACGTCCTACTACGGCATGGAAGCCTTGCTCAAGGCCGGTGACCCGCCCAAGTTCGGCAATGCGCATCCGTCCATCGTCCCCTATGGCGTGTTTGAAGCCGCCGATGGTCCGCTGGTGATCACGGTTGGCAACAACGGCCAGTTCCAGCGCTTCTGCCGCGAGGTCATCGGCTGCCCCGAATGGGCCGATGACGAACGCTTTGCCACCAACACGGCGCGCTCTGCCCATCGCGACGAACTGCTTGCGCAAGTGCGGGAGCGGCTGCAGCGCTTCACGCGCGCCGACCTGCTGCAGCGCCTGACGGCTGCGCAGATCCCGTGCGGCGAGGTGCTGGGCATGCTGGACGCGCTGCAATCCGAACGCACGGCGCAAGCCGGCCTGCTGCATCGATTCGAGGACAGCGAGGCCGGCGAACAGGCCGTGCTCGCTCCGCCGTATGCACTCGATGGTCAGCGCCTGCCCGTGCGTATGCCGCCGCCCCACATGGGACAGCATACGCATGAAGTGTTCAAGGAATTGCTGAAGCTCGACGACAACGCCATCGCGGATCTCCAATCCCGAGGCGTGATCTGACCCCCGAATTTTCGATCGACAGGAGACAAGACAATGACCAAGCTGCTACTGAGCCGCCGCCAGGTGCTGAAGGCGGGTGCTGCCGCGTCGATGGCCGCCGTGATGCCTTCGGTGCTGGCAAAGACCGGCTGGCCCGACAAGTTCATCAAGATGGTGGTGGCCTTCCCCGCTGGCGGCCCCACCGACACCGCCGCGCGCATCGTGGCGCAGAAGCTGTCGGAACGCCTCGGGCAGCAGGTCATTATCGAGAACAAGCCGGGGGCCTCGGGCTCGATCGGCACCGCCAGCTTTATTCGCAGCCCGGCCGATGGCTACAACCTGTCGATGTTCGGCATGCCGGCCCTGCTGGCGCCGCTGATGTACAAGACCAACGCCTACGACGTGAAGAAGGACTTCCTGTCCGTTGCCACGGTCTACGTGCTGCCGATGGCCATCGTCATCAACCCGGCCGTGGTACCGCACGTCGAGACGCTGGCAGACCTGATCCGCTTTGCCAAGGCCAGCAAGACGCCGCTGAGCTATACCAGCTCGGGCACCGGCAGCTTTGGTCATCTCGCAATGGAGCAGCTCAAGGACCTGGGCGGCTTCGACGTGCTGCACGTGCCCTACCGTGGCAGCGCTCCGGCCGTGGCCGACCTGCTCGGCGGCCAGGTGGGCATCATGTTTGCCGATGTGGTCGCAGCGTTGCCGCATATCCGCGCCGGCAAGCTCAAGGCCATCGCGCTGAGTTCGCCCAATGCCCGCGTGCTGCTGCCGAACGTGAAGACCGTCTCGGAACAGGGCTTCCCGGGCTTCGACTTCGATTCCTGGGGCGGCCTGATCGCGCCGCTTGACACCCCGCAGCCCATCGTCGACCGCATCGCCAGCGAGACGCGCGACATCATCGGCAAGGACAAGGAATTGCAGCAGAAGCTGGTCAGCGCAGGCGCCATCGCGTCGTTCCAGGACGGCAAGCAGATGCAGGCGCGCCTCAACAAGGACTACGACCGCTGGAGCGCCATCGTCAAGGCCAAGGGCATCAGTGCAAGCTGAGGCAAGTCGCGGATAGCGGCTGCAGGGCTGGCTTGCGGGCCGATGTGCGGTTCGAATCCATCGACCCGGGCGGCCCGGGCGGCCCTCTCCCGAACGGATCGACCAGCCGCACTCCGGTCTGGGCGAAGTCGCGAACATTGCGCGTGACCACGGCCAGCCCGTGGATCATCGCGGTGGCCGCGATCATCTTGTCCAGCGCGTTCTCGGGATGGGGTACCCGCAGATGGCCCCACAGTTCCACCACGCGCCCGTCCACGCCAAGGATGTTGTGCGCGTAGCGGCGTTGCACGGCCACCAGCCATTCATCGAGCGCGTGGCATTGCTGCCGGTCACCCCGGAAGCGCTTCAGTTCCACGCCGCGCCGCAGTTCCCCCATCGTCACCACTGACACGTACAGGGCGTGTCCATCGGCCTCGGCATCCTCGAAGAAGGCGCGTACGCCGGGATCGGCCCGGCGCCCCTTGCGGCTTTCGCTGATGACATCGGTATCGATCAGATACATGTGCCGTTCCTCCCGTCATTGAATCCGTGCGAAGTCCTGGTCGTCGTAGGCGTCGCCGGGCGGAATCTTCTTGAGAAACGCCGCGAAGGTCGGCTTGCGTGCCGGCGTGGCACGGGCCGTACGCGATTTGCCCTCGCGTGACGCACCGCCCGTGTCCGGGCCGGCCGCGCTGTCGTCGAGTTGCCCGGGGTTGGATTTGTCGTGCTGTTTCATGCTGACCCTCCGTCGTGGGTGAATGAACGAGGCGCCATGGTGCATCCCGAAAGACCCGAAATTTGTGTCCGGATGTGACGGGTGATTGATTGTTGATCCAGCGCAAGGGGGGGTGCTGGCGAGCGGGGCGGCGGCAAAATCCGGCCCGGAAAAGAAATACCCCGACGCGCGGGATCGTCGGGGTAGTAAGAGTTGCCAAGTCGTTTAGGGTCGTGTCGAAAACAACCCTGCGTCAGTGTGACGTTCCCGACCTGCTACGCCAATAACTCACATGAGTTATTGGCGTACGCGGAACAATCAAGACGAAATGCGGCGCTGCATCACGGAATTCTGAACAAAAGAACGAAATTCCGAATTCCGGAGGTGATCATTCGCGCCAGCCGTTGTGGCACCGCGACCGGGCAGGCTTTCATTGGTCATTCGCCGGTTTCCGGGCGGCCCGCCTTGCTGCGCTGCGCCGGATGCCACGGATACATCTCCAGTAGTGCGCTGACCACACCGTTGGTCCAGCCGAAGCCGTCCTGCAGTGGGTATTCTCCGCCGCCGCCGCCTTCGGCATTGCCGGCACGGCGCCGCTGCAGCCGGTATTTTTCCACCAGCTTGTATTCCGAGACATAGAGACTGGCCACCGTCTGCAGCCACCGGTGGGCAATGTCGTCCGCCAGCGCGTCGCAGCCGTAGCGCCGCAGGCCCTTGATGCCGATCCACTGCAGTGGCGCCCACCCGTTTGGCCGGTCCCATTGTTGGCCGGAATCGATCTCCGTGGTCGCCAGGCCGCCTTCCTCGATCAGCCGGGCGGCGACCACATCGGCCACCTGCGCGGCTTGCTCCGTGGTGGCCAGTCCCAGGAACAGCGGCATCAGCGCGGCGGCGTTGAGATACGGCCTGGGCGTGCCGCGATGCCAGTCGAAATCGACGAACGCGCCCATGCCTTTGTCCCACATGATGGACGAGATGGCCTGCCGCCGCCGATCGGCTGCTTCGCGATAGCGCGCGGCGCCTTCCATGTCGCCGGCGCGCCCGCGCAGTTCGCCGAGGCGGCATTCGGTATGCCAGAGCAGGGCGTTCAGGTCGATGGGCAGGATTGCCGTGGTGCGGATGGTCGCCAGGTCGCAGGTCGGCTGGCCGCTGGCGAGGTCGGGCTCGCACCAGCGCGAGCTGAAATCCCAGCCCGACTCGGCCGCGGCGCGCAGGTCGCGGAACACCAGGTGCGCCGGGCGGTCGGCGCGCCGGGCCGTTGCCACGTCTTCCAGGTACGCTTCCTCGCGCGGATGGGCGCGGTCGTCCCAGTAGCGGTTGAGCAGGGCGCCGCCCGGCAGGCGCACCAGGCGCCGGTAGGCATTGCCGGGGGCCAGGTGCGCGGCGCCGTCCATCCAGAACGCATATTCCCGCTCGAGCTGGGGCAGGTACTGCACGGCCGCATCGACGCCCTCGTCCTCGAAGAGATCGGTCATCAGCGCGAACACGGGCGGCTGCGAGCGGCTCAGGTAGTAAGACCGCGTGCCGTTGGGCACCAGCCCGTAGGTGTCGAGCAGATAGGCGAAGTTGTCGGCCATCGCGCGCAGCAGGTCGTGCCGGCCGCTGGCCGACAGGCCCAGCATGGTGAAGTACGAATCCCAGTAGTACAGCTCGCGAAAGCGCCCGCCCGGCACCACGTATGGACGGGGCAGCGGCAGCAGCGAGCAGCGTGGCGGATGTTCGGCCGGCTCGCGCGTGAGCACAGGCCACAGGCCGTCGATGTGCTCGCGCATCGAGTTGTCCGGATCCGATTCGTAGTGGTCGTCCGACACGGTCTCGCGGGCAAAGAAGTTGCGTACGAAGGCCTCGAGCGAAAAGCCGGGCCCGTCCCGCTCGGCCCGGTAGCGCGTCAGGATGGCTTCGGGCGCGTCGAGCGGAATGCAGTCCGGAAAGGTCTTGCTGTCCGCGAACATGCCGCTGGCCTGCACGTCGACGAACAGTTCGGCATAGCGTTCGGCCGGCGACAGGGCGTCGGCTTCCGCGCAGCCGGGCAGCGTGCACGGGGCGGGCGTCGGCAGATGGGTAATGGCGGGGGCGTGACCGTGGCAGTGCGACGGCGGGGCTGGCTGCGCGGGCGCCCGAGCCGGCCCTGTGGCCGGGGCCGCAGCGGTGGCGGCACCCTCGGCGGTGGCTGGGGCCGCGGAAGGCACCGCCGCAGGATGCGCCGCGGCGTCCGCCTCGGCGGGCCGGGTGCGCGCAAGGACGTGGGGCGTGCTGCCGGCAGATTCGACGTTATTGTTCCGCATAGTTCCAGAGCAGTCCGCCATCGATCACGAGCGTGGCCCCGGTGATGTAGTCGGCATCGGCGCTCGCCAGGTAGGCCACCAGTCCGGCAACTTCGTCGGGCTGGCCCAGCCGGCCCAGCGGGATGCCGGCCAGCAGCGCCTGCAGTTCGGCGGGGTCGGCCATCAGCTTGCGGTTGATTGGCGTCTGGATGGCGCCCGGTGCGATGTTGTTGACGGTGATGCCGGCCGGCGCCAGTTCGATCGCAAGGTTGCGCATCATCATGCGCAGGCCGCCCTTGCTGGCGCAGTAGCTCGTGAAATGTGGAAAGGGCAGGTCTTCATGTACGGAACTGATGTTGATGACCTTGCCGCCCAGCTTGCGCGCCAGCCGGTGCTTCACGAACTGCTGGGTGAGAAAGAACGGCCCCTTGAGATTGGTATCGAGCACGCGGTCGTAGTCGGCCTCGGTCACCTCGGCAAACGGCGCGCGGACTTCGACCCCGGCGTTGTTGACCAGGATGTCGAGACTGCCGGCGGGTGCCACCGCTGCCACGGCCTGATCGATCATGGCAAACGCCTGCGCCACGTTGCCGATATCGCCGGCCACCACATGGGCGCGCCGGCCCGCCGCACGCACGCCGGCAGCGGTCTCGTCGGATTCGGCGTCAAGCTTGTGCGCCGCAACAACGACGTCGGCGCCTTCCTGGGCCAGGCGCAACGCGATGGCGCGTCCGATGCCGCCTGCGCCACCCGTGACCAGTGCCGTCTTGCCTTGCAGCCGCATGGGGAACCTCCTGCTTTCAGGGTGGTGTCACCGTCAGAGCCACGCGCCCGGCACGAAGTTCAAACCGGCAACACACCATGTTCCAACCTTGCCACGTCCGGTGACGCGGCGCTGTCGGCGTTTTCCGATGGGTCTGTCGGTGGGGCGCTCAACGCCTAATCGTGCGTGGCGGGGTCCTGGGCGGGCGTGTCGGCTGGCAGGCCGAGCAGGGCCAGCACGTTGGCGGCGGCCTGCGCCACGGTACCGGCATGGGCCGGCATGATCAGATGGGCGATTTCGCGGTAGAGCGGGTCCCGTTCGCAGAACAGCGCTTCGAGCCGGGCGCGCGGGTTGTCCACCTGTAGAAGCGGACGATTGCGGTTGCGGCGGACGCGGCGCCACAAATCGGGCAGCGCGGCGTCAAGATAGATCACGTGGCCGCGCGCACGCAGCATTTCGCGGTTCTCGGGCCGCAGCACGATGCCGCCGCCGGTGGCCAGCACGATGCCGCTGCGTTGCGTCAGTTCATCGAGAACGCGCGTCTCACGGCGGCGGAAGCCGTCCTCGCCTTCCAGCTCGAAGATCGTGGTGATGCGCACCCCGCAGCGCGATTCGATCTCGTGATCGGTATCGAAGAACGGGCGGCCAAGCTGACGCGCGACGGTTCGCCCGATCGTCGTCTTGCCGGCGCCCATGAAGCCGATGAAAAAGAGGTTGTCTGACGCGGTTCGGGGTTCCAAAAGTGTGCGCCGCAGCGTGCCAAGTCATTCTGCGCAACGGTAGCACGTAATGGCGTTTTCGCCATAGCGAAGCAATTGGCGAGACCGATGCCCGTCGCCCATGCGCTGCGGCGGTATTTCAGTGTCCGGCCACGGTATTGCCAGCCGGTTCGCTGCCATCGGCGGCAGCCCCTGCGCCGGAGAACTGCTTGACCACCAGGGCCCCGGCCGCGATAAAGGCCGGCACTGTCAGCAGCGTGAAGATCGCGTCGAAGCCCAGGTGCATACGCAGCAGTTCGGCGCCGAGCAGCGCGCCCGCAATGCCGCCGAAGCGGCCGATGCCGAGCATCCAGGCCACGCCGGTGGCACGGCCCTGCGTGGGGTAGAAGCTTGCGGCCAGCGTCGGCATCGACGATTGCGCGCCATTCATGGCCGTGCCGGCCAGGAAGATCAGCAGGCCCAGCATGAACTGGTCGCCGCCGGCCCCGTGGCCCACTGCGTAGATCAGCACGCCGGTCAGCGCGTAGGTGAAGGCAATCACCTTGTTCGGGTTGAAACGGTCCATGAACCAGCCGGCGGCAATGGTGCCGATGCCGCCGCCCAGCGGAAACAGCGCGGTCAGCAGCGATGCGCGCTGCAACGTGAACCCGGCGTCCTTCATCAGCGTTGGCATCCAGCTGGTCAGCAGGTAGAAGATCACGAGGCCCATGAAATACGTGAGCCAGAGCATGGCCGACCCCACGCGATAGCGCGGTGCCAGCACGGTGCCAACCGCCGATCTGGCGACCGGCGCCGTCTCGTTGACCGTGAACGCCTGTACGGCGCCCAGCGCGGTGCCGGTCACGCGTGCCAGCACCTTGCGGATCTGGTCGGCAGGATACTGGCGCACCACCATGTAGCGGATCGATTCGGGCAGCGTGGCCACCAGCACCACGGCCAGTACCAACGGCACGATGCCACCGAAGACCAGCACGCTATGCCAGCCGAAATGGGGAATGATGGCTGCCGCGAAAAAGCCGCCGCCGGCCGAGCCCAGCGGGAAGCCGCAGAACATCGTGTTCACCAGGATCGCGCGGCGGCGTGCCGGCGCGTACTCGGACATCAGCGTCACCGCATTGGGCATTGCCGCGCCCAGCCCGACGCCGGTCAGAAAGCGCAGCACGGTCAGCCAGGTCACCGACGGCGCAAAGGCCGTGGCCAGGCTGCACGCGCCGAAGAAGAACACCGATAGCACCAGCACGCGCTTGCGGCCCACCCGGTCGGCCATGGGCCCTGCGAAGATGGCGCCGAACGCCAGTCCGAACAGGGCGGCGCTCATGACCGGGCCAAGTGACGCTTTCTCGATGCCCCACTCCTGCACCAGGGCCGGGGCGATGTACCCCATGGCTGCGGTATCAAAGCCGTCGATCGCGACGATCATGAAACATAGAATCAGGATGAGCCACTGATAGGCGGAGAAGCGGTGGCTATCGATAAATGACTGGACGTCGAGCGTGCCAGTCGCGGGGCGCGTGGTCTGGGACATGGTGTCTCCGTTCTTCGGATTGAATCAGGCCCGATCAGGCGGTTTGTCGGGCACTTCTTGTTGTCGTTTGGCCGTGTTTGTTCTAAAGGCGAACGCGTGTTCTCAATAGGAACGGATCATACGCAGCGTTTTTCGCGTCGAAATATCGGCGTTAACCCGCAAAGGGCACGGCGCGGAACGGGGTCGAACCGGCGCCGGCCCGCACGGCCAAAGGGCTGGCGGCCGGTGCGACGGCGCAGCGAAATTTTTTCAGACACGGGGCGGCCGCATGGCAAAAGTGCCCTGCAGCGATCAGCCGGACGGGTGTGCGGCTCAGGCGGGGCGGGCGGCAGCGGTGCGCCGGATGGTTTCGGCGAATGCCTCGGCCACCGGCCCCAGCGTGCGGTCGCTTCGGCGCAGCAGGCCGATCGGTTCCTCGGTGCCTTGGGTGTCCACCGGCAGCAGCACCATCTCGCCCGCAGCTACCGCGCGGCGCGTGGCGGACAACGGCGCGGCCCACACGCTGTCGCCCTGCTGCGTGAGCAGGCGCCCCAGGTAGGCATCGGCCGTTTCCAGGCAACCCTCGGGCAGCGCAAAGCCGTGGCGGGCCAGCAGGCTTTCGGTGCTGTGGCGCGGGATCGAGCCCACGGCCGGCACCACCATCGGCCATGCCACCACGTCGCGCATGGTCGGCCTGGCCTGGCCTGCCAGCGGATGCCCGGTGCGCACGGCCAGCACCAGCGGCTCTGCCGCCAGCGATTCGAACCACAGGCCTTCCATGGCTGCCGGGTCGTCCATGCGGCCGATCACAACGTCGAGCACATCGGCCTTGAGCAGGTCGATCAACGTGCGGTTCATGCCGCTCTGCACGGCCAGCGCCACCTCGGGGTGGGAGTCGCGGAACGCGGTCACGGCGTCGAGCAGCAGCGCCGGCACGATGCTGGGCAGGGCGCCCACGCGGATGCGCTCGTGTCGCGTGGCGTTGGCGGCAGACAGGCTGTCGGCAGCGGCCTCGACGTCCTCGAGGATGCGCAGCGCATGACGCAGGAAGCGCATGCCGGCCGCGGTCAGGTTGGTGCCGGCCCGCTGGCGCACCAGCAGCCGCGCGCCGACCAGTTCCTCGAGTTCGGTCAGCGTCTTCGACACCGCCGGCTGCGTCAGCCCCAGCTGCTCGCCGGCCCGCCCCAGGTGCTGCGCCTGGGCCACGGCCACGAAGCAGTGCAGGTGCCGGAGCCGGATGCGGCTGCGAAAGGCGTCAAGCGATGGCTGCGGCGGTGCCTTCGGGGCGGCGGTCGGTGGGGGCGCGCGTTCCATAATAAAAATTCATCATAATTACGCCAAAACTCAATTTACATGACTTCTGGCGTTGCATACAGTCCTCCCCATCGATTCACACAACAACGGAGACAGCGCGATGCCCCACCGCTCCGATCGCCCCGCCCAGTACCGTCGTCCGTACTGGGACACCCAGCCCGAGTACCGCTTCGACCCCTATGCCTCGACGCAGCTGCGCTCGCCGGCCCAGCCGCTGATCGCGCTGCCGCAGTCGCTGTCCGAGGTCACCGGCCCGACGTTTGGCCCCGAGTTCGTCCGCGAGGGCGACAACGACCTGACCATCGGCAACGGCGGCGAGCCGATCGGCGAACGCATGCTGGTCACGGGGCGCGTGCTCGACGAAAACGGCCGCCCCGTGCCGAATGCGCTGATCGAGGTCTGGCAGGCCAACGCCGCCGGCCGCTACACGCACAAGCGCGACCAGCACGACGCGCCGCTGGACCCGCATTTTTCGGGCGAAGGCCGCACCATCACCGACGCCAACGGCCTGTACCAGTTCAAGACGATCAAGCCGGGCGCCTACCCCTGGCGCAATCACCACAACGCCTGGCGGCCGCAGCACATCCACTTCTCGCTGTTCGGCAATGCCTACGCCACGCGACTGGTCACGCAGATGTACTTCCCCGGCGATCCGCTGCTGGCGTACGACCCGATCTTCCAGTGCGTGCCCGACGAGAAGGCGCGCAACCGCCTGATCGCCACGTTCGACTGGGAAACCACGGCACCCGAGTACGCGCTCGGCTACCGTTTCGATATCGTGCTGCGTGGCCGCGATGCCACGCCGATGGAGTAAGGCCATGCTGTACGCCACCGCATCCCAGACCGTAGGTCCGTACCTGCATATCGGCCTGACTGGCCTGAACTGCGCCGACCTGACCGCCGACGCGCCCGACCTGGCCGCGCAACGCATCGTGATCGAAGGCCGCGTCGTCGATGGTCGCGGCGAGCCCGTGCCTGACGGCATGGTCGAGATCTGGCAGGCCAACCCGGCCGGCCGCTACCGCCATCCCGACGACGCCCGCGAATTGCCGCTGGTGCCGGGCTTCACCGGCTTCGGCCGCGTGCCGACCGAGGCCGACGGCTCGTTCCGCTTCACCACGGTCAAGCCGGGCGCCGTGCCCGATGGCGATGGCCGTCCGCAGGCGCCGCACATCATGGTGTCCGTCTTCACGCGCGGCCTGGTCAAGCACGTTGCCACGCGCCTCTACTTCCCCGAGGACGCTGCCGCCAACGGCGCCGATGCGGTGCTGGCGCTGGTGCCCGCCGACCGGCGCGACACGCTGATCGCCAGGGCCGACGGCCAGAACCGCTATCGCTGGGACGTTGTGCTGCAGGGCCCCGGCGAGACGGTGTTCTTCGATATCTGATACGTCGCGATCGTTGCCCCGTTTGCGCGAACGCGGCGCCGGCTCACACCGGTGCCGCGTTTTGCATCACAATCGGCGCATTCCTTGCCGGCAAGCCAAGCGGTTCGCCCCCAACCGACCATGCCAACGTTTTCCCGCCTGACCGATCCGATGTTCGGCAGCCCCGCCGTGCTCGACATCTTTTCCGACACCGGCACGGTACGCCGCATGCTGGATGTGGAAGCCGCGCTGGCGCGCGCCGAGGCGCGCTGCGGCGTCATTCCCGAAGCCGCAGCGCTGGTGATCGAACAGGCCTGCGCCTGCGAGCCGGCGCAGATCATCGATCTCGATGCACTCGCGCAGGCCGCCGTCTCCGCCGGCAACCTGGCGATCCCGTTCGTCAGGCAACTGACCGCCGCCGTGACGCAGCGCGATGCCGAAGCCGGCCGCTATGTGCACTGGGGCGCCACAAGCCAGGACATCATTGATACGGCGCTGGTGCTGCAGCTTGCCGACGCATTGCAGGAGGTCGATGCCGGCCTGCTGGCGCTTGGCGATGCCTGCGCCGCGCTGACGATTGCCCATCGCGCCACGCCGATGGTGGCGCGCACCTGGCTGCAGCACGCACTGCCCACCACGTTCGGCCTGAAGGCCGCCGGCTGGCTCGACGCCCTGCGCCGCGACCTGGCCCGGCTGGACCTGGCACGCACGCATGTGCGGGCGCTGCAGTTCGGTGGCGCCGCCGGCACGCTTGCCAGCCTGGGCGACGACGCGCCGGCCGTGGCCGCGCAGCTGGCGCAGGCGCTGCAACTCGATCTTCCCGCGCTGCCCTGGCATGCGCACCGCGACCGCATGGTCGAAGTGGCGGCCACGCTTGGCATGCTGACCGGTACGCTGGGCAAGATGGCGCGCGATATCTCGCTGCTGATGCAGACCGAAGTGGCCGAGGTGGCGGAGCCGTCAGGGCCGGGCCGCGGCGGCTCCAGCACGATGCCGCACAAGCGCAATCCCGTGGGCTGCGCAGCGGTGCTGACTGCTGCGGTGCGGGTGCCGCCACTGGTGGCGACGATGCTGGCAGGCATGACGCAGGAGCATGAGCGTGCGCTGGGCGGCTGGCAGGCCGAGTGGGACACGCTGCCGCAGATCGTCACGCTGGCCGCCGGCGCGCTGCGCCAGATGGGCGACGTCGTGGCCGGCCTGCAGGTCGACGCGGCGCGCATGCGCCAGAACCTGGATATCACGCATGGCCTGATTCTTGGAGAGGCCGCCATGCTCGAACTGGGCCGCCGCATTGGCCGGCTGCCCGCCCATCATCTGGTGGAGCAGGCATCGCGCCGCGCCGTGGCCGACGGCACGACACTGCGCGACGCACTGGCGCGCACGCTGGCCGACGACCCATCGCACCAGGGCCTGCTCGACGACGCAGCGCTCGACCGTCTCAGCGACCCCGCGCAGTACGCGGGCCAATCCACAAGCTTTGCCGATGCCGCCGTGGATGCCTGGCGGCAGGCGCGCGAGCAACGCAACCACGCCTGACTGGAGACGACCTTGCCTTACCTCGATCACGCCGGTGCCCGGCTGTTCCATACCGTCGACGGCCCCGACACCGCGCCCGTCATCATCTTCTCGAACTCGATGGGCACCGACCACACGATGTGGAAGCCGCAGGCCGATGCGCTGGCCGGCCGCTTCCGGGTGGTGCGGCACGACATGCGCGGACACGGCCGCTCATCCACAGATGCGTCCGAGGCCACGGTCGACGTGCTGGGGCGCGACGTGCTGGCGATCCTCGACGCGCTGCAGGTGCAAACGGCCGTGTTCTGCGGCCTGTCGATCGGCGGGCTGATCGGCCAGTGGCTGGCCGCGAACGCGCCGGAGCGATTCTCGAAGATCATCGTTGCAAACACCGCGCCGAAGATCGGCACGGCCGATTCGTGGAGCGCCCGCATCGATGGCGTGCTGCGCGACGGCATGGCGCCGCTGGTCGATGCGTCGCTGGGGCGCTGGTTCACCGAAGGCTTCCGCAATACGGCGGGCCACGCGCTGGACGACCTGCGCGCTGTGCTGCAGGGGCTGGACCCGCGCGGCTACGCGCTGGGCTGCACGGCATTGCGCGATGCCGACCTGCGCGAGGCCGTGAAGACGATCCAGGTGCCGGTGCTGGTGATTGCAGGCAGTGACGATCCGTCGACCACCGCTGCCGAGGGCCGGGCGCTGGCCGATGCCATTCCGGGCGCGCGCTATGTGGAGCTACCGGCCGCGCATCTGTCCAATCGCGAGCAGCCAGGCCGTTTCACGGCGGCGCTGCTGGACTTCGTCCATGGCCGCCTGCCCGTGACCGACGATCACGCGCGCTACGAAGCGGGCCTGTCGGTGCGCCGCGCCGTACTGGGCAGCGCCCATGTGGACCGATCGCTGCAGAAGCTGACGCCGCTGAACGAGGAATTCCAGAACCTGATCACGCGCTATGCATGGGGCGAGATCTGGACGCGCGAAGGCCTGCCGCGCCATACGCGCAGCCTGGTGACCATCGCGATGATGGTGGCGCTGAACCGTTCGGAAGAACTGAAGCTGCATCTGCGCGCGGCGGCCAACAACGGTGTGACGCGCGACGAAATCAAGGAAGTGCTGCTGCAGACCGCGATCTACTGCGGTGTGCCGGCCGCTAACTCGGCCTTCCACATGGCCGAGGAAATCTTCGCCGAAGTCGACAAGACGCGCGGCTGACCCGCGCCGAAACCGCATCGGGGCTCAGCCTTCCCGCGTGGCGAACGCGGGAAGGCGCGCACGCCCCGATTCGCGGAACGCAGTGGGCGTCTGGCCCGCCAGCCGCGCAAAGAAGCGCGAGAAGTACCCTGCATCCGAAAATCCCAGCGTCATGGCGATCTGCTTGATATCGAGGTCGCTGAACAGCAGGTCGCGCTGGGCCTCGGCCAGCACCCGCGCATGAATCAGCTGCAGCGCGCTCTGTCCTGCCAACTGGCGGCAGATGCGGTTGAGCTGGGTGGGCGTGATGCCGATGGCGTCGGCGTAGTACGTCATCTCCTTCTGCTCGCGGTAGTCGGTCTCCAGCAGTTGCTGGAACTGCTGGAAGTGCCGCACCGGCCGGCTGCTGGCACGCGTGGTGGCAGGCGCCGCCGCCTCGGCGATGCGCGCGATTCCCACCAGCACCAGCGTAAGCAGCGCGGACAGCGCGGCGCCGCGCCACGGGGCCACCGAGGCCATCTCCATCCGGAACATCGCCAGTGCGCTGGCTAGCGGGTGCTTGCGTGCCACGCGCTCGTGGCGCGGATGCTCGAACAGCGGCAGCGTGCCCGGCACGCCGGCCAGCAGCGTGCGCAGGTAGCTGTCGGTCATCGTCACGATGATGCCGTCCACGTCGGGCGAGAACACGAAGCCGTGCACATGGTGGGGCGGCACACAGATCAGCGATCCGCTCGCCAGGCGTTCGCGGCGGCCGTCGAGCAGTGCTTCGCCGCTGCCGCTGTGGATGTACAGAATTTGAAGGAAGCGCTCGTGCCGGTGAGGCTTGATCTCCCACGCGTAGAGCTGGCTGCGCGACGCGATCGATTCGAAATGGAGCTGGTCCAGCAGCGGTTCGGCGGAGTTGACGCCGTAGAGCGAATAGGTGGGGACGGTTCTCATGGGGGCGTGCTGCGTGCTTCCTGGAATGTTCGGATTTTCACGTTCTTGGTTCGATCTGTCCATTCCGGCCGGGCGCGCGAAGCTCTATCGTTGAGCCCAACAAACATATTCCAATCAGGAGACACGCCATGGCCCCCAATGGCTCCCCGCATTCCCGTTCCACTCGCGTAGCCATTGTTGGCGCAGGCCCCGCCGGCCTGCTGCTCGGCCAGCTGCTGACCGTGGCCGGCATCGACAACATCGTCATCGAACAACGCAGCGCCGAGTACGTGCTGGGCCGCATTCGCGCCGGCATTCTCGAATGCGTGACCGTGGAGGCGCTGCAGCGCGCTGGCGTGGATAAACGCCTGCGCGAGGAAGGATTGGTGCACCACGGCATCGAACTGTCGTTCGGTGGCACGCGGCACCGGATCGACTTTCATGCGTTGATCGGCCGTGACGTCACGGTGTACGGCCAGACCGAAGTCACGCGCGACCTGATGGCGGCGCGCCAGGCTGCCGGGGTGGAGACGGTCTACGAGGCCGCTGACGTTGCACTGCACGATTTCGATAGCGGCCGCCCGCGTGTGTCGTATCGCAAGGACGGCGTCGAGCACGAGGTGGTCTGCGACTTCATCGCCGGATGCGATGGCTTTCATGGCGTCAGCCGCGCCAGCGTGCCCGAGCCGTCGAAGCGGATCTTCGAACGGGTGTATCCGTTCGGCTGGCTGGGTATCCTGTCGGAAACCCCACCGGTGGCTGACGAATTGATCTACGCCGCTCACCAGCGCGGATTTGCGCTATGCAGCATGCGCTCGAAGACGCGTAGCCGGTACTACGTGCAGGTGCCGTCTGCCGAAAAGCCGGAGGACTGGTCCGATGCACGCTTCTGGGATGAACTGCGTGGCCGCCTGGATCCGGAGGCCGCGGAAACGCTGGTCACGGGCCCAAGTATCGAAAAGAGCATCGCACCGCTGCGCAGCTTTGTTTGCGAGCCGATGCGCTATGGCCGGTTGTTCCTGGCCGGCGACGCCGCGCACATTGTGCCGCCGACCGGCGCCAAGGGCCTGAACCTGGCGGCCAGCGATGTGCTTTACCTGGCTGACGGCTTTATCGCGCACTACCTGCACGACGATTCGCACGAGCTGGACCGCTATTCCGAAAAGTGCCTGGGCCGGGTGTGGAAGGCCGAGCGGTTCTCGTGGTGGATGACGTCGCTGCTGCACCGCTTTCCGGATGCCGACGACTTTGCGCACCGCATCCAGCAGGCCGAGCTTGATTACCTGGTCAGCTCCGAGGCCGCTTGCCGGTCGCTGGCGGAAAACTACGTCGGGCTACCGCGCTGACCGGCCTCCATCCATATGAATATCATATGGATTTGTCGATTGGCATATATTTTACGTGGCATCACCCCGGTGATACCGTCTCGCTCCAGCATGCCGGCACAAGTACCGGCTGTACTGGAGGAGACAAACAATGACAACCGGATACAAGGGCCGCCACCCTGCGTGGCGGCTGGCCGCCGCATTTTCCGTGGCGCTGCTGGTAACGGCCTGCGGGGGTGGCGACGACGCGCCTGCCACGGCCAGCACGGGCAATGCGGGCAACGCTGGAACCGGCGGTGACGCCGGTACGACGACCCCGTCCGCCCCGGCGCTCAGCGCGCAGGACGCGTGCAATGCGCTGAACGGTGCGACCCTGCCGGCATCGGCCCTGGCGCTGCCTACGGGCGGTGTCACCGTCAGCAAGGCCACGCTGATCGCGGCCGACGCCACCGGCAACACGCTGGGCGAGTACTGCCAGGTGCGCGGCGCGATTGCGCCGGTGGATGCCGCGGCGTCCAGCATCAACTTCGCCGTCAACCTGCCCACCCAATGGAATGGCAAGGGCATCCAGTTTGGCGGTGGCGGTTTTGACGGCACGCTGATCGACGGCACCGAGACCGTGCGTTTTGCCCTGCCGGGCGACCCTGCGCCGCTGTCGCGCGGGTATGCCACCTGGGGCGACGACTCGGGCCACCAGAGTTCCAGCATTACCGATGGCCGCTTTGCCACCAATGACGAGCAACTGGCGAACTACGGCGGCGACACGCTCAAGAAAACGCACGACGTTGCCATCGCGCTGATCACGCAGCGCTATGGCAAGGCGCCGGTGCGGGCGTACTTCCTGGGTACTTCGACGGGTGGCCGCGACGCGCTGAGCTATATCCAGCGCTGGCCAGCGGACTACGCTGGCGTTATTGCCAACGAGCCTGCGCTCAACTACACCGGTACGCGGCTGTCGAACGTGGCCGTTGGCCGGGCGCTGTACCTCAATGGCGGTACAGGGTGGCTCAACGTCAACAAGACGCTGATGGTGCAGAAGGCGGCCATGGATGCGTGCGACACGCTGGACGGCGTGGCCGACAAGGTCGTCAGCAATGTGGAAGGCTGCCGTGTGGGCGCCATGCAAGTGCTGGCTAACCTGCGTTGTGCGGGCGGCACCGATACCGGAGACACGTGCCTGTCCGATGCCCAGATCGCCACGGTCAAGGTCATCGAGCAGCCGCTGCAGCTCAACTATGCGCTGGCGAACGGCGTGACGGTCGCGGGCGGCTACAACATCCTGGAAGGCGCGCTGGTGGCCGGGCCGTTCACCACGCGCGACCTCGGTACGCGCGCCGTGCCGGGCAATCCGGCCACCACGGCCGACGCCAACATGTACGTCACTGGCGACCAGTGGGTGAAGTACTTCGTTACCCGCAATGCCACGTTCGATGCACTGACCTTCGACCCGGCCACGCCGGGCAGCTGGACGTCGCGCGTGCAGACCGTGTCGGCGCTGACCGATGCCACGAACCCGGACCTGTCGGCGTTCCTGGCAAAGGGTGGCCGCCTGATCATGCTGCACGGGCTGGCCGATGAGGTGATCAGCCCGAATTCCACCATCGCCTGGTACAACGCCGTCATCGCCAGGGTGGGGCAGACCGCCGTGGACCAGGGCATCCGTTTCTACACCGTGCCCGGCATGGGCCACGGCACAGGCAGCTTCCTGCCGGCGTGGAATTCGCTGACCGCGCTCGAAAACTGGGTCGAAATGGGCGTGGCGCCGGGTACGCGCGAAGTGATGGACACGAACGCCAGCACCTATGGCCGCACGCGTCCGCTGTGCCAGTACCCGTCGTGGCCCAAGTACAAGGGCACGGGCAGTGCCGACGCCGCCATCAACTACACGTGCGAAGGCGCGTCAGGCATCGTGCAGTCGTGCCTGAACCTGCCGTCGGTGGCGACCACCTGGAAGGGTGGCAACACCAATGGCGAGGAACTGTCGGTGCGCATCGACCCGGCCACGCTCAAGTACACGGTGACGATCGATGCCAGCGCCCAGCGCCTGTCGAACACCGTGCTGACCGGCCAGCTCGTGTCCCAGGGCGGCTGCACGTATGGCAGCGACGAGAACGGTGCGCAGTTCACGCTGACCGGAGGCGGTGTGCTGGCCGGTGGCGTCAAGCCGGCATCGGGCGGCGGTTTCTTGCCGCTGGTGGCGTTCCAGAATGTGTCGGCGGATTTCAAGGCGGTGGCGGACATCTACAACGTGAATGGCATCCAGACCGCCGTGGCGGATGGTTCGGTCACGGTGCGCAACGGCTCGGCGCGGCTGCGGTCGTCGGCGGCCACGTGGCAGACGTGCGCGGCCACGGCCAGCGGCGGCTACATCGTATATGACGCCGCGTGTACGAACACGACCAAGGGCTACATCGTATGGAATGCCGCCCGCAACGCGTTCGACTACTTCGTGGGCGGCACCATCGCGGCTGGAGACGGCGTGCGAAGTGGATCGCTGATCAGCGGCATGGTCAATGGTGCGCCGGTGCCGATGATCCTGACGCGTTCGGCCACCGGCTACGGCATGGACATCTACGCGCAGCAGTCGACGGCGGGCCTGGCAGCCGGCGCGGCCGACGGGGCCTATCGCGTGATGGCCTCCACCGGCATGCAGGTCAATGCGGACCTGAACGGCACAAGCATCGTGCGTGACGGTGCGTCGGGCACGCTGGCGTACAACAGTCCGGTGCCGGGCGTGATTGGCGCAACGGGTGGGGTGGTCGCGTCCTACCTGTACAACAGCGGCCTGTTGATCGGCACGGCCGCCGGCCGCTTCGAGGTCGGGCTGCTGCACTGACGCCCGCCGCGCCGCTCACGGGATCGCCCTGTATTCGCGGGGAGTGGGCGATCCCGTCCGGCAGTCATTCTTCCTCTTGCGCCTTCTTGCGATGCCGTGCAGCGATGCGGTGGGTCAGCGCCACCAGGGCCGCCAGCGCGGCGTCGTCCTGGCCCTCGCGGTAGCCTAGCGTCAGCGGCGCACGCAGCCGATCGGCCTCGACCATCCGGCAGTAGGCCACGCCGTGGCGGTTCAGGCCGGCCATCGACGCCGGCACCACGCTGACCCCGGCACCGGCAGCCACGAGATTGAGGTTGGTCAGCATGCGTTCCACTTCGGCGCCAATGCGTGGCGTGAAACCCAGCGCCTCGCATTCGCGCAGCAGGTCGCCATACATGCCCGGGGCGCCCGGACGCCGCACCAGGATGAACGGGTCGGATGCCAGTTCGCTCAGCGACACCGGTTCGGCAGCATTCTGGCCGCGCGATGCACGGCGCCGCAGCAGCGCGTGATCAAGCGGCAGCGCAATCACCATTTCCTCTTCCAGCAGCAGGTCGAAGCGCACCCCCTCGGGATGCAGCACGGGCGCACGTAGCAGGGCAGCGTTCAGCGTGCCGTCGGCCAGCCGTTCGATGGCTTCCGCCGCGTTGCATTCGGTCAGCGACAGGGCCACGCGCGGGAAATGCCGGCGGCAGGCGCGCAATACCTCGGGCGTCAGCTTGTGGGCGGCAGCGGAACTGGTGAAGCCGATGGCAAGGGCCCCTTCATCGCCCCGGGCCATACGGTGCATGCGTGCGCGCATCTGCTCGATTCGCGCGAACAGGTCGACCACGTCGGTGTGCAGCGCTGCGCCGGCCGCCGTGAGCGCCACGCCACGCGGCTGGCGCTCGAACAACGTCACGCCAAGTTCAGACTCCAGTGCCTTGAGTTGCTGCGAAAGCGGCGGTTGCTGAATGCCGAGCTGTTCGGCGGCGCGCGTGACGGAACGGGTTTCCGCCACGGCCAGGAAGTAACGCAGATGTCTCAGCTCCATCGATCTATATCCAATGCATATGGAATTCTTGTCATGCATATATTTTACGTGCGGCCGGCGGGGTCGTAATATTGGCGTTTCGCCCGATGCGCGCGGGCGGCCAGAACATCAAAGGAGACACCCTCATGCGCCGCATTACGCAGTATTTGCCCGCCACTATCGTTGCCGCGGCGGTCATGGCGCTGGCCGGTTGTGCCAGCCAGTCCGGCACGACGCCTGCCTCGCCCGGCGCAACGGCGGCCAGGCCCCAGTGGCAGCGCGTGCACCTTGGCAGCGGGGCGGGCTACGACTTCCCGGTCTATGCGAATCACGCACTCAACGGCGACCTGCGCGGTATCCGCGAAGTGGTGTTTGTGCAGCATGGCCTGCAGCGCAATGGCGACGACTATTACGAGGCTGGCGCGGCCCTGCTGAAGGCCAGTGGCCGGAACCCCGGCGAAGTGCTGCTCGTGGCGCCGAATTTCCCCGGCACGCCAGACGCCGCCAAGCATTTCGACAACATGCCGGTGTGGACCGTGCAGGGCTGGATCGGTGGCGAGGACGCGGTGTCCGGTCCCGGTGCCGGCGTCAGTTCCTTGCAGGTGCTTGACGACCTGCTGGCCTACGTGACCGACAGGCAGCGCCTGCCGATGGTGCGCAAGGTGACCGTGGCCGGCCATTCGGGTGGCGCGCAGATCGTGCATCGGTACGCCGTGCTGAACAACGTGGACGAAAAGGTGCGGGCATCCGGCATCGACCTGCGCTATGTGGTCGCCAATCCGTCGTCCTATCTGTACCTCACGCCCGATCGCCCGGTGGCGCCCGACTACCGCCGCTTCGCGCCCTACAGCACCAGCACCTGCGCCGACTATGACAAGTACCGTTATGGCATGCGCGATATGGTGGCGTACGCGCGCGGCGCCGATGGCATGACGCTTTATCGGCGCTACATGCAGCGCCAGGTCACCTACTTGGTGGGCAGCGAGGATAACGATCCGAATCATCGCGTTCTGGACAAGGCTTGCGGCGCCGAGGCCGAAGGGCCCACGCGCCTGCAGCGCGCACGCGCTTACTGGCGCTACGAGCAGACGCTGGCGACGCCGGGGCAGGCCAGTGCCCACCGGTCGTTCGAGGTGGCAGGCGTGGGTCATGACCAGGCCCGCATGTTCGGTTCGCAGTGCGGGGCGCAGGCGGTCTTCGGCATGGACCCCGCTGCGAACGGCAAGGGCGCAGCCTGTCGCGCCCCGCAGCCGTGAGATGACGGGGCGCTAGTCCCGTTGGCGCCGCTCCGGGCGGGTTTGCCCGGGCGGCGGAGGTTGGCGCGCGGTGCTACGATGCCGCAGTTTTCCGATTCGTGCCGCCGCCTTCATGTCAGTTCCCGCTCGCCGGCGCGTCACCGCGGCATTGTTGGCCCTGCCGTTTGCGCGCCCCTGGCGGCCAGCCGCCGCTGCCCAATTCCTGTCTTACGTTCAGCCCCTGCATCTGCTGGTGGGCTATGCGGCCGGCGGTGGCGCGGACCATGTTGCGCGTATCGTGGCGGACAGCCTGGGAGGCGATGGCGAGCCGACCATCGTCGACAATCGGCCGGGCGCTTCAGGTCAGATTGCGATGTTCGAGGCCGCACGGGCCGGCACCGACCGGCAGACGCTGCTGCTGGGCACGGTCGGCTCGGTCAGTATCGGCCCCTTGCTGGACAGCAGCCCCGAGGCCCCCGCGCGCCAGTTGCACCCGCTGGCGATCGTTGCCAGTACGCCGCATGTCCTGCTGATGGCGGGCGATGGCACGCGAACGCAGCCGGACCAGGCACGCGCCATACTGCAACGCCTGCTTGCCGATGCCCGGCAACGCCCCGGCGAAATCGCCTATGCCTCGCTTGGCATCCATTCCAGTGCCCATCTTGTCGGTGAACTGATGTGCCGCCAGGCCGGCGTGTCGATGTCACACGTGCCCTATCCCGGCAGTGCGCGCGCGCTGGTCGACCTGCAGGGCGGTCACGTGGCGCTGCTGGTCAGCACGCTGCAGGCAGCATTGCCTTTGATGCGCCAGAGCCGTGTTCGGGCCCTGGCGGTCACGGGCAAGGCGCGAAGCCCGTTGGCGCCTGCCGTGCCGACGTTTTCCGAAGCGGGTATCTCCGGGATGCTGCAGGATGCGTGGTACGGCGTGCTGGCGTCTCCCGGCGTGCCCGAAGCGCGCCGCATCGCGTTGTCCGCGCGGTTGACCCGGCTGCTGCGCGAACCATCGCTGCGGCAGCGGCTCGCACAGGACGGCGCCGAACCACTGAGCCTGACCGGCCAGCAGGCCATCGATTATCTCGACCGGCAGCGCGACGTGTGGCGGCAAGCGCTGGCGGCCGTATCGGGAAGGCTGGGTTGAGTACGCGTCCGCCGCACGCAACAAAATTAGATTTCTCTCATGAATTGGACACAACTCCACAACGGGCCGCGTGGAGCCTGGGATCCAGGGCCTTGCATTGCAGCGCCAACATTCACCGAAGCGACGGTGCAATGCTGCATGCAGCCTGAGGGCTTGTGGCAAGCCGGCGGCATTGCTAGGATGCGTCCATCCCGCCCTTGGCAGTAAGCGTGTTCCCCCGTGATTTTGGAAGCGCCGAACCCCTGGGCGTTTCTATTTGCGCGGACAGTCGGACACAACGAGGAAGCAGTCAATGCCTACAGGTATCCTGGTCGATGGCGCCTACTTCATCAAACGCTATCGCGAGATCGAACCGGAACACGCATACGACGCTGTTCATGCGGCAGACTGCGTGTACCGCTGGGCAATCGCGCATCTTCACGAGACCTGGGATGGCGCACGAATCGATCGGGACTTGTATCGTATCTTTTTCTACGACTGCCCGCCGCTAGTCAAGAAGCTCCACAATCCCGTTTCCCGTCGCGTCATAGCGTTTGGCGATTCCGACGAGGCGAACTTTCGCAGGTCATTGCATGTTCAGCTTCAGCAGAAACGCAAACTTGCCTTGAGGCTCGGGCATCTTTCCAATGACACAAGCTGGACGATCAAGCCGGCGCGAATCGACGACCTGCTCAAGCGCAAAATTGGGATCGAGGACTTGAGCGAGAACGATGTGCGAGTCGTCACCCGGCAGAAGGGTGTGGACATGCGGATTGGGCTTGATGTGTCGTCGCTTGCCTTCAAGCGGCAGGTGCGCCAGATTGTGTTGGTGGCGGGAGACGCAGATTTCATACCGGCTGCAAAACTTGCGCGGCGTGAGGGCGTCGATTTCATTCTGGACCCCATGTGGCAAAGCGTGCCGACAGGGTTGCAGGAACATGTGGATGGCATTCGGACGACATGTCCGAGACCGAATCGAAGACTTAGGCTTGAGATGGACGCCGGGCCTGTGCAGGCCTGGCAATGGCCAAAGTCCGGCACCCCACGCAACACACAGCCCTGCTGACACCCAGAACGTAAGACGCCGGAACACCCATGGCGGATGTTCCGGCGCGGGGCCCCGCTTCTGGCACGTCTTGACTTCAAACGTGCTGTGACAACCGTGGAGATGTCACTGTGGGGCCTGGAAAGGTTGGACGTCGGCAGCGTTACTGCTGACGGTTCTTCTGCTGCTGGGATCCTTGATCCGATCCCTGCTGGCTGCCCGTGCCGCTTTGCTGCTGGTGCTGGCCCGAGCCCTTGTCCTGGTTGCCCATCTGGCCACCACCCTGCTGGCGTTGCTGATCCTGGCTACCTTGCTGCTGGTTGCCGCGCTGGCCGGGTTGCTGCTCCTGCTGCTTTTGTCCCGATTGGGATTGGCTACCTTGCTGCTGTCCCATTGCTGTCTCCAAGTCCAAGTCGCGGCGGGCTGCCGCATGGTTGAAGCAGCAATCGGCGTGCCACGCGCCAAAGTCGGGGGTATGGCATCTGTCAGACATACAGGTAGCCGATGCGCAACATGCCGGTTCACCGATTTACAACGCATGCATGCTTTTCACGCCCGTGGGGCGGGGTGGCCGCGCAGTCATGCAGCGACGTGGGCGCATGCTTTCCGGGCGTGGCCCGCAGTGCGGCGTCCGGCAGGATTTGAGCGGTCCATGGCTTTGCTTTGGAACGCTCCTTGCAGAGTCATGGACAAGATGCCGGGCTACCGTGCCAGCGCCAGGTACGCTGCCTCTGGGGTGCCGGCTTCGTGCATCCATGTGAATCGGACTTGATTCATTGCGATTCAAACGCTAACAAGGAGATAGCACCATGAAAACCGTGCACACGCTTCGCATTGCCACGATGATTGCGGCGCTGGCGACCGCCAGCGGCGCGTACGCGCTGGACAACGGTGGCTTCATGAAGGTTGCCGATACGAGCACGACCAGCGGATCGACTATGCACCCGGCGCCCGCGAAAAATGCCTCGAACATGTCTGGCCGCACGGAAGGCGACCACACGACCGGGGCAACGACCGACACCCGGCCTGACGCCAGCACTGAAGGTGCCAAGCAGGCGGTGACCGACGGGGCCCTGACGACCAAGATCAAGACAAAGCTGCTGGCGACGAAGGACCTGAAGTCCACCGGCATTCACGTCAAGACCAAGGATCGCGTGGTGAACCTGACTGGTTCGGTGCCTTCGTCCGAGCAAAAGCAGATGGCTCTGGACACGGTGAAGTCGGTAGAAGGCGTGGATTCTGTGAACGACAATCTGAAGGTGTCGTCGCGCTGATCTGCATTGGGCCACAGCGGCCCGTATAGACAGCCCGAAGAGACAGCCCGTAGAGACAGGTAGTACCAGTTGATGATGCGCGGCGACCAAGGTCGCCTCTGCGCTGAGCCGCGACCCTCCCACGTGTCGCGGCTCTTTTTCTTGTGCGTCTGGATCGATGCTTCCCGGCGTACACCGGGTTTGGCGCGAGCCGCCTGGCCGCTAGGCGGCCTTGCGTGCAGTGCCGCGTGCGGGAGCCTTTGCCGCCTTTGCCGCCTTTGCGGTCTTGACTGCTTTCGCAGGCGTCGACTTCCGTGCCGGCGTCTTTTTTGCGTGGCTTGTTGCAGCGGGCTTCCTTGTGGCCGACGACTTTGCCGGCGCCTTCGTCGACGTCGCCCGTTTGGTAGCGCCGGTCGCCGCGCGCCGCGCGGACTTCTTCGGCGTCACCTCGTCTTCGTCGACGTTGTCCGACGCATCGGGATGCGCTGCGCCGGCGCCGCGCTTGCCACGCTGCCCCAGGCTCTGCTTGAGCAACGCCATCATGTCGATGACCTTGGCGCCCTTGCGGGCCGGCGCGGCGGTCTCCCCGGCAGCTGCCGTCTGCAGATGGGTCTTGCCGGCCTTGACCCGGGCGTGAATGCGGGCCAGCAGGTCCTCGCGATAGGTGTCGTGGTACTGCCCGGGGTTGAAGTCCTCGCTCATGTCTTCCACGAGCTTGGTCGCCATCTGTACCTCGCGGGCACTGGCAGCATGCTTCTTCCCGCCGGGCAGGCTCAGATCGGCGACGGGCACCAGTTCGTCCGCAAAGCGCATCGTGTTGAGCACCAGCGCCTTGCCTGCCACGAGTAGCGCCGCCAGATGCTGACGGTTGCGCAGCACCACCAGCGCCAGGGCGGCACGCCCGGTCTTGCGCATGGTCTCGTGCAGCAGCGCGTAGCCGCGTTCGCCGCGCTTGTCAGGCTCCAGGTAATAAGGGGTGTCGAAGAAGTAGGGCGCAATCGCGGCCGCGTCGACGAAGCTGACGATATCCACCGTCTGCGTCGCCTTCACGTTGGCCTGCCTGAAGTCCTCGTCGGTCAGCACGACGTACTCGTCTTTCTCGTACTCGTAGCCCTTGACGATATCGCCGCGTTCCACCGGCTTGCCGGTGTGCTTGTTGATGCGCTGATAGCCAACGGGTGCCATGTCGCGCTTGTCCAGCAGATCGAGGTCAAGCGAATGCGAGCGCGACGCGGGCTTGACCGCTATCGGGATGTTCACCAGCCCGAAGCTGATGGCGCCCTTCCAGATCGCGCGTGACATGGCCCGTCAGTCGTTCATGCCGCCCGGGTGGCGCGCTGCGGCGGAGGCGGGGGCGTGTCGCCGGGGGGCGGATCGTTGACCGGCTCGGGGGTCGTATCAGGTGGCTCCGGCGGCGGCATTTCCGGCTTCGGCGGCGTGATATCCGGTTCGGGAGTGATATGCATTGCGGTCCTTGTGCTGGCGCTTGCCAATCAGGCGTCGAGCTCTTCGAGCAGGCGCGTCAGTGCGTTGAGATCCGCCGGCTTCACCAGATGCAGGTCGAAGCCGGCGGCGCGGGTGCGGCGCCGGTCGTCGGGCTGGCCGAATCCGGTCAGCGCCACCAGGCGGGCATTGCGCAGTTCCGGAATTTCGCGCAGCCGCCGGGCGGTTTCGAATCCATCCATGGTCGGCATGCCCAGGTCCAGCAGCACGACATCCGGTCGCACGCTGGCGGCACACGCGATGGCACTCTGGCCATCGGGCGCGGTCACCACGGTGTGGCCCAGCGTTTCCAGCGTCATCGTCATGGCCTCGAGGGCGTCAACGTTGTCATCCACCAGCATGATCGTGTGCGCGGCCGTGGTCGCCACACGGGTCTTGCCGCTCGTCGGGTGCCAGGTCTGCCAGGGTTCCACCGGCAGTTCGACGATAAACGTGCTGCCAAGGTTCCGGCCGGGGCTTTCGGCGCTGATGCGTCCGCCATGCAGCGTCACCAGCTTCTGTACGAGCGTCAGGCCGATGCCGGCCCCTTCGCGCGCGGCAAAGGCGTCGGGGTCGGTGATGGCCGGTTGCTGGGCTGCCGGCGGGGTTTGCTGCGATGGCTGGGCCTGCGGCGGCGTCTGAAGATCGCCAACCGGCCGGTCATCGTGCTCGCCATTGCCCTGTGCCCATGCATCGCCGCCCGCGCCGGGCGCCAGCGGGTCGAAAAGTTGCCGTTGCATGTCCGGCGACAGGCCATTGCCGTTGTCGCGCACGCGCACCACCACCTTGCCATCGGATGCCGTGGCCTCGACGGCGATCTGGCCGCCTTCCGGCGTGAACTTGGCGGCATTGTGGAGCAGGTTGGCAAAGATCTGCGTGAGCCGGACCATGTCGCCCCGCACGGGCAGCGGCTGTTCCGGCAGCGACAGACGCAGCGTGTGGCGGCGCGATTCCAGCAGCGGCCGCACGGTTTCCACAGCCGTATTGAGCGCGCCACGCAGTTCCACCAGATCGCGCCGCAGCGTGATCTTGCCCTGATTGAAGCGGGACACATCCAGCAATTCGTCGACCAGGCGCGTCAGGTGGTGCAACTGGCGGCTGATGATGTCGCGGGCCCGGAACATATCCTCGCGGCTTGGTGAAAACTGCTGGAGCAGGTCGACGGCGCTGCGCATCGGCGCCAGCGGGTTGCGCAGTTCGTGGGCCAGCATCGCCAGGAATTCGTCCTTGCGGCGCTCTTCGTTGTGCAGTGTGCGCTCGGCGCGGTTGTGGCGCGTCACGTCCTGGCAGATGCCGGCCACGCGCAGACAACGCCCGTCGGCGCCGCGCACGGGAAACGCCCGCATATGCACCTCGCGGATCTCGCCGTTGGGACGCTCGAGCTGGAATTCGGTATCGAGCCGGCCGTCGCGCAGCATGCTCTGCCATTCCTGTTCCAGCCGGGGGCGATCGTCGGGCGTCACCCACTGCAGCCAACAGGTCGGGTCGTGCTTGACGGCATCGACCTGGCGGCCCCACAGGGCTTCGAACGACGGGCTGACGAACATGAAGCGGTGGGCAGCCGGGTCGATGATCCAGACCACGTCGGCCAGCGCTTCGGCCAGCTGGCGGAACATGTCCTCGTTCTCGTGCAGCGCCTGCGACGTGCGCCGGAAGGCGTCCTCGGCGCCGCGCATGCGCAGCAGCGCGTTGATGTTCGACACCAGTTCTTCGGGCTCGACCGGTTCCACCAGGAAACTGTCGGCCCCGCCGTCCAGCGCCTGCACGCGGCGATGGGAGTCGGTCACGCCCGGTGAGGTCAGCAGCACCATGGTCCGGGCGGTTTGCGGGTCGCTCTTGATCAGGCGGCACACGTCCAGACCGTCGATATCGGAAAGCTGGCCCGACAGCAGCACCAGGTCTGGCGCGTGCTGGCGCACCAGCGAAAGCGCGGCCTGGCCGTCGGACGCCTCAAGCACGGCGAAGTCCGCCCGGTTCAGGATGCGGCTCTTGACGTAGCGCGGCCCCTCGCGGCCCTCGACATTGAGGACGAGCGGTCGACGCATCGGATGATGGGCAGGCGTGGCATTCATGGCTGACAGGCGGCAGACATCGCCGCTTTGGCTTTGGTGATGGCAAGGACGGGCGCGCTCAGGGCACGATTCGGCACAACATCGCCCCCTGCACGCTCCGCAGGTGGCGCCAACCTATCCTGAGTTGTAATTTTTACCTTCATTCCGCCCATTTCCATTGTATTTATGACATTTGTGCGATGCGCGTGCGGCGGGGTGTCAGCCGCCCGCCGCATGGATGTGCAGCCGCATGGCATTGGCGCGTGCGTCGGCCGGCGAAGCCAGCAGATAGGCCAGTGCCAGCATCAGAACGCCGATGATGGCGCGTTGCCAGAATTCGCTTGAATACCAGGGATCAGGGTCTTGTCTCATCGGTTCCAATCCGGCCTTGGGCCTCTCGGGGCCCAGGTTCTGGGTGCTGTGTGGCAAGAACCGTGCCGCGCATGGCGCGATGGCTGACAGACGGACGCCGACAGGGCGGCCAGGCCCTGTGGCGTGAGGGATGCGTGCGCCGCGATCAGGCGTTGTCGAGCTGCTTGCGGGCCTGCGTCAGGGTCTGGCGCACCTTGTCGTGGCCGGCCCAGGGGTCGTGGCGCGCCAGTTCGTCGAGGCGCCCGCCAACGTTGGCAACGGTCCACTGCGCAGCGCCGGTCAGGTCATCCAGTTCGTCCCAGCTGACCGGAATCGATACGCCGAGGCCGGGCCGGGCCCGCGCCGAAAACGCCGCGGCCGTGGTAGCGCCGACACCGTTGCGCAGGTAATCGATGAAAATCTTGCCAACCCGGTTGCGCGGACCGCTCTTTGCTACAAAGCGATCGGGAATGGTCCGGGCCATGTGCGTTACCACGTCCTGCGCGAAGTCGCGCACGGCGTCCCACCCGGCACGGGCGGATAGCGGCACCACCACGTGCAGCCCCTTGCCGCCGCTGGTCTTCAGGAAGCACTGCAGCGACAGCGCGTCGAGCAACGTCTTGATCAGGCTGGCGGCCTCCTGGATCTCGCGCCATTTCACGCCCTCGCCGGGGTCGATATCGAAGACGATCTGATCGGGCTTGTCGATGCTGCGCGCCCTGGCGTTCCAGGTGTGGAATTCCACGACGTTCAGCTGGGCCGCCTCGACGATCGCCGAGGCCGTCGTGATTTCCAGCAGGGGCGGATGGTCCGGCCAGAGCTTGGGGTCCAGGGCCTTGACGCCTTTCACGTGCAGCGTATCGCCATGGCGCTGGAAGAACTGCTCGCCATCGATGCCCGACGGCGCACGGACCAGCGCCAGCGGCCGCCCGCGCAGGAACGGCAGCATCAGCCCGGCGGCGTGGGCGTAGTAGCCCACCAGGTCGCCCTTGGTCAGTCCGGTGGACTTGTCAATCACGCGGTCGGCATGGCTGACCACAACGTTGCCGATGGCGGCTTTGGCCGGCTTCGTGGCTTTCGTCGCCTTCGTTGGTGTCTTCGCGCTGGCTGTCGCGGCGGCCTTTGCCGCAGGCGTGCGGCTCTGGGTATCGGGTTTGACAGGCACCTCCAGCGTCACGGCGGCGGCCGGCTTGTCCGTGCGCAGTGCGTGGAACACGGAATGGCGGATGCGGCCTTCGCGGGTCCAGGCGCCGAACGTCACCTCGGCCACCAGCCTGGGCTTGACCCAGTGGCCCTTGATGCCGCGTGGCAGGGGGTCGAAGGGCGTATCGTCGATGCCCAGCGGTTCCAGTTGCTTGCGCAGTGCATCGAGCATGGCGGTGTCGAAGCCGGTGCCTACGTTGCCGACGTAGCGCAGCCTGCCCTCGGCATCATGCAGGCCCAACAGCAGCGACCCCAGCCCGCTGCGGCTGCCCTTGGGGTCGGTGTAGCCGCCAATCACGAATTCCTGCCGGTTCTGGCACTTGAGCTTGATCCACGATGGCGAGCGCGAACTGACATAGGTGGCGTCCACGCGCTTGCCAATGATGCCTTCGAGCTTCATGCGGCAGGCGGCGTCCAGCATGTCGGCCGGGTCGCCTTCGAAGTTGTCGCTGAAGCGCAAGCGGCTTGACGCATGCCCGGCCAGCAGGCCGTGCAGCAGGTTGCGTCGTTCGGCCAGCGGCACCGCGCGCAGGTCGTGTCCGGCGAACCAGGGCAGGTCGAATACATAGAACTGGATCGACTCGGCGTGCGCCGTCTCAAAGGCATTCTGCAGGGCCTGGAAGTCGGTGATGCCGTGCTTGTCGACCACCACGATCTCGCCGTCGAGCCATCCGTCGGGCCAGCCCAGCGAAGCTATCTCGGCGGCCAGTCCGCGCAGCTTCGACGTCCAGTCGTTGCCATTGCGTGTGAACAGCCGCACATCCGCGCCGTCGATACGCGCCACGATGCGGTAGCCATCGAACTTGATCTCGTATTGCCATTGCGTGGAGTCGGCCGGTGGCTTGTCCACCAGCGTGGCCAGTTGCGGCGCCAGCGCCAGGGGCAGGGCAGCCTTTCTGGCGCCGGCGGGCAGCGGGGGCGCCTTGCCGCCCGCCTTTTTCGATGTCTTGCGCGCGGTCGTCTTTTGCTCCGCGGTGTTCGATTTCCCGTTGGCGGCCTGCTTCTTCGACGGCTTCCCGGTGCCGGCCAGCACGCTGTCGGGCATGGCGTCCACCACGTCGAACTCCGATGCCGGCCGCGCATACTCGTCGCGTTCCTTGATCAGCAGCCAGGCGTTGTCGTCGCGGGCCTTTTTGCCGCCCATGCGCACCAGCGTCCAGTGGCCCTGCAGCTTTTCACCGCGCAGTTCGAATTTCAGCTTGCCGTCCCGATAGCCGGCCTCGGGGTCAGTGTCTGGAATCCACTCACCCCGATCCCAGACGATCACCGTGCCCGCCCCGTAGTGACCAGCCGGAATCACGCCTTCGAAACCGGCGTAGTCAAGCGGATGGTCTTCCACATGGACGGCCATGCGCTTGTCCGCCGGATCGTAGCTGGGCCCCTTCGGCACGGCCCAGCTTTTGAGCGTGCCGTCCAGTTCCAGCCGGAAGTCGTAGTGCAGACGCCGCGCCGCGTGTTTCTGGATGACGAAGGCATGCCCGCCGTTGCCGCTGGCCGCCTTTTTCCTGGCACGCGGGGCGGGCTTGCCGCTGGGCTCTGGCGTGGCCGCGAAGTCGCGCTTGCGCTGGTATTTGCCGAGCGGAACGTCGGAGGCTGGGGGCTTGGCCATGGGCGGAGGTGGGGGAAGTTGCGCAGTGGTCGTTCCAGCTTATGCAGCGCACGCCGCGTGCGAAAGCGGTAGCCGTCCTACATCGACGGGCGATTTTTCCCGCATTTGTAATTCCTGACCGGCTTTGCTGCGCCGCACATCCGGCGCGCCGGATTGCCAGGCGCGGGCACGGGATGTGCGACGACAGCGAAGGATTCGACCCAAACCTTTCCATCCAGGCAAGAGAGGCAACATGAAGACGCTGAAGAAGATTGGCTCGCAGGTCATCGTGCTGACCGGCGCCACGAGCGGTGTGGGGCTCATCACGGCGCGCAAGGCCGCTGCGCTGGGCGCCAAGCTGATACTGGTGGCGCGCGGCGAGGATGCCTTGCACAAGCTGGCCGAGGAACTGCGCGAGCACGGGACCGAAGTCATCACCGTCACCGCCGATGTCGGCAAGCACGAGGACGTGGCACAGATCGCTCAGTCGGCCATCGAGCGCTTTGGCGGGTTTGATACCTGGATCAACAATGCCGGCGTGACAATCTTTGGCCGTCACGACGACGTGCCGCTCGAAGACCATCGCCGGCTGTTCGAAACGAACTACTGGGGCATGGTGCACGGATCGCTGGCGGCCGTGGCGCATCTGCGGCAGAACGGCGGGGCGATCATCAACATGGGTAGCGAGTCGTGCGACTGTCCGCTGCCGCTGCAGAGCGCCTACGTGGCGTCGCAGCATGCCATCAAGGGGTTTACCGATACCTTGCGGCTGGAACTGGAGCAGGAGAAGGCGCCGGTGTCGGTCACGCTGATCAAGGCAGCGGGGATGGACACGCCCATCGTCACCCACGCAAAGAACTTCCTGCATGTCGAGCCGAAGCAGGCGTCGCCGCTGTATGACCCTTCAATGGCAGCGGAGGCCATCCTGTTTGCCGCCGAGCATCCGCGCCGCGACATGTTCGTGGGTGCCGCCGCCAAGGCGTACTCGGCGGCGGCGTACTATGCGCCGCACACGTTCGATCGCTTCATGCGGCGCTTCATGGGCCGTGCGCAACAGACCGACATGCCGGCCGGGCCGCGCGACGACAACGCGCTGCATGCGGCGGGCAACAGCCTCGTGGAGCGGGCTGGAGACCGCCGTGCGATGAAAGTGTGTCCGTACACGGCTTCGACCCGCCATCCGATACTGACCACGGCGCTGGTGGTGGGCGCCTCGGCAGCCATGGCGGCGCTGATGCGCCACCGGCGCTAGGCAGGGCGGCCGCCGCAAGGTGGGAGACGGCGCCGTCAGATGATCGAATCGACCACCCCGCCATCGACGCGCAGGGCCGCGCCGGTGGTGGCAGACGCCTGCTTGGAGCATGCGTAGACGATCATGTTTGCCACCTCGTCGACACTGGCTGCACGCTGGATCAGCGACGTGCTGCGATGCGCCTTGACGAAATCGGCGGCCACCTCTTCGGCCGGCTTGCCGGTCTTCGCGATTTCATCCTTGAGCATGGCTTCCACGCCCTCGGACAGCGTGGGGCCGGGCAGCACCGAGTTGACCGTCACGCCAGTACCGGCCAGCCGCTTTGCCAGGCCGCGCGACACCGCCAGCTGCGCCGTCTTGGAGAACCCGTAGTGGATCATTTCCACGGGAATGTTGATGCCGGACTCCGACGCCACGAACACGATGCGCCCCCATTTGCGCTGGACCATGCCCGGCGCGTAGGCACGCGACATCCGCACGCCGGTCAGCACATTGACCTCGAAGAAGCGCGACCATTCGCTGTCCGGGATCTCGAAGAAGTCCTGCGGCTGGAAGATGCCGAGGTTGTTCACCAGGATATCGACGTCGGGATGAGCCTTGACCAGCGTGTCGCTGATGGCGGCATCGACCAGGTCGCCGGCAAAGCCCACGGCATCGGCGCCAGGTACGGCAGCCTGCAGCGCGGCGATGGCCTTGTCCACGCTGCCCTGGCTGCGGCCGTTGAGAATCACGCGTGCGCCGGATCCGGCCAGGCCGCGCGCGGTGGCAAAGCCGATGCCGGCGGTGGATCCGGTTACCAGGGCGGTCTTGCCCGACAGGTCGATCTTCATGTGAACTCCAGCGGTGGGTTGGCCCGTCAAGTGTATGAGGCCGTTGGCAATGTGCAAGTCTGGATTGCGGAACGCAGCGTTCCCGCCGTGCATTGCCCAAAAAAATGCAAAAAGGCCGCAATTGCTTGCGGCCTTCGGTGCGTGCCCGGAGCGGGCTGGCGCTTAGTGGAACAGCTTCATCGCCTGGGTGATGGTGTTCGACACACCCCACACCAGCGGTACCAGCACATAGAGCCAGAAAACGGCCAGCAGGCCCTTGTTGGTCGATTGTGCGTTGAGGTTCTGGTTTTCCATTTGCATGACTCCTGATCAGTGGGCCGCGCCGGCGCTGGCGCCCAGCTTGGCCACGTCGGCATCGCTCATGTGGTGCTTGGCATTGACGCGCGACACCAGCAGGTTGCAGATGAAGCCCACGACCAGCAGGCCGGCCATGATGTGCAGCGTCATGGCGTAGGCGTCGGCGCCGGTCACGCCGTGTGCCACCTGGTATTCGCGGATGTAGTTCACCAGCACCGGGCCGGCGATGCCTGCGGCGGCCCAGGCGGTCAGCAGACGGCCGTGGATGCCGCCCACGAAGGCGGTACCGAACATGTCGGCCAGGTAGGCCGGGATGGTGGCGAAGCCGCCGCCGTACATCGACATGATCACGCAGTAGCCCAGCACGAACAGCGCGATATTGCCGCTGGCGCCCAGTTGCGGCACCAGCCAGTACAGCACGGCGCCCAGCGCGAAGAACACGAAGTAGGTGTTCTTGCGGCCGATCCAGTCCGACGACGACGCCCAGAAGAAGCGGCCACCCATGTTGAACAGCGACAGCAGGCCCACGAAGCCGGCGGCGGCCGCGGCGCTCACGCTGCCCTTGAAGCTTTCCTGGATCAGCAGCGACGCCTGGCCGAGCACGCCGATACCGGCCGTCACGTTCAGGAACAGCACCAGCCACAGCAGGTAGAACTGCGGGGTCTTCAGCGCTTCGTCGATATGCACGTGGTTACGCGTGATCATCTTGTTTTCGACCACGGGCGGGGTCCAGCCTTCCGGCTTCCAGCCGGGCGGCGGGACGCGGATGGCCAGCGAGCCGATGGTCATCGAGATGAAGTAGCCCACGCCCATGACCAGGAAGGTCTGGGTCACGCCAACCGAAGTGGCGCTCTTGAAGTAGTTCATCAGCGCCACGGACAGCGGCGCGGCGATCATCGCGCCGCCGCCGAAGCCCATGATGGCCATGCCGGTTGCCATGCCGCGGCGGTCCGGGAACCAGCGGATCAGCGTCGACACCGGCGACACATAGCCCAGGCCAAGCCCGATGCCGCCCAGCACGCCGTAGCCCATGTAGAGCAGGACGATCTGGTGCGTGTAGACGCCCAGCGCGGAAATCAGGAAACCGCCACCGAAGCAGCAGGCCGCCGTGAACATCGTGCGGCGCGGGCCGACGCGTTCCAGCCATTTGCCGGCAAATGCCGCCGAAATGCCCAGGAAGAAAATCGCCAGCGAGAAAATCCAGCCCAGCGTGGTCAGCTTCCAGTCGTCAGCCACGGATTCGGTAATGCCGATCACCTTGGAAAGGGGGGCATTGAATACCGAGAATGCATAGGCCTGGCCGATGCAGAGATGCACCGCAAGCGCGGCCGGCGGCACCATCCAGCGGGAAAATCCCGGTTTGGCGTAGGTCGCTTCTTTCGAGAAGAACGGCGCCGACCCGTGGGACGGCATGCCACCTTCATTCATAACACTGCTCATTGGATGTTCTCCAGTCGTGGATCCTCGGTAATCCGTCCGTGCAGTCTGGCGCGTCCGCCGGGTCTGGCTGGCCCGTCGGTTGACCCCGTCACACCCTTGGCGCGGATTACCTCCAGAGGTTGTCGCCGTGCCGGGCTTTCAGAGACGTTTTGGCCCGGGAATGGCGACGGTTGCTACGGGTTGCTACGAAACAGATAAACGGAACCGGCCGCGCGGACGCGCGGCGGCATGACCCGGAGGGGCCAGGAACGAGGGCGGCTGGAGACGACTGGTGCGTCCCGTCATGGAATGGCTCATTGTTTTTCCGGCTGGGGCGAACAATATATGCACGAATTTGCATATATTGCCGTGGAAAATATTATGCGCAGAACCATAGCCGTCCGGATTGATCACTTCAATAGGCTAAAGATGACATATTCCCCGGATACCTGAATTTCTGGTGCTCATGAGTAAAAATTCGAAGCAGCATCCTGTATCCGTTTGATTTTCACCACACTCGGGAAGCCATTGAACCGCGGGTTCCGAGCCTGTCGCCTGACTGCCAGGGCAAACATCAGCCATGAATTTGCCTGGTCGTATGTAAAGACACGTTGTCATGAAACCGTCACCGTTGATCACTACGATGCGGTCCCGTGGCGGTTTTCCTCTGCCATGAAAGGACAAGCCGGTCGAACCAGAAATGGGGTGCAACGGGCGACATAGTGGGTGTCGTGCGGACCGGCGAATTGACGCGCTGCGGCCAGATCCTGGCTGCGGCGTTTTTTTTGCCCGCGATTTTTACCGGTGCACGGGCGGACAGGCAACCGTGTGTTGGATGTATGACGCATTCACGTCGGGTTCAACTTGTTGTCATAAACGCTCAATAGGATGCGTCCCGGTGCGGCCTTGTGCCGCCGGCCTCACAAGGACGAATGGCCTGCCAATGGCAAGGGCGCGTTCGATAACAACCAGACGGGAAACAAACAGATGTTCGAAAAACCTGACGCTTCGCGCCGCAAGGCACTGAAACTCCTGGCCGGCGCGCCGATGCTGCCGCTTGGCCTGGCTTCCACCTCGTTGCTGGCTGGCTGCGGCGGCGGCGACGATGCACCGGCGGCCGTGACGCCGGGCGGCACGACGCCGCCGGGTACCGTCACGCCGAGCTTCGTGTCGGCCGAGTTCACGGCCATGCCGGCGCCTTCGCTGAGCAACCCGGCAGCCATGGCTACGACCACGGTCGGCTCCAGCCTGACGGTGAAGCTGAGCGACGGCACCAGCCAGACGTACAAGCTGGCCTACCAGCCGTTCTTCATGACCGGCGACATGGTGCCGGACGGCAACGGCGGCCAGATCCTGGCCGGCGGCTACTTCAATATCAACAACAACCCGATCCTCGACCCGTCGTCGACGGCCACCAACAAGCAGTTCTTCTCCGATTCGCCGGATGGCACGTCGCTGCTGAAGATCGAAGGCGCCAAGGTTGCCGGCGTGAAGGGCAACACGGTTTTCGCCGTGGTGCAGTTCGAATACACGACGTGGGACCAGGCCAAGCTCAAGGACATGTACGGCCGCCTGCCGTCGCCGATCGCCGTGCTGACGCTGGACCAGGACCCGGCCACGGGCAAGCTGTCGCTGGTGAAGTACCACAACGTGGACACGTCGAGCGCCAACGGCCTGTGGATCACCTGTGGCGCCAGCCTGTCGCCGTGGAACACCCACCTGTCGAGCGAAGAGTACGAGCCGGACGCACGCACCGCTGCAACGAACCAGCAGTGCATCGACTACGCGCTGAACCTGTACGGCACCTCGACGATCGCGTTCAACCCGTACCTGTACGGCCACCTGCCGGAAGTGACGGTCAACGCCGACGGCACGGGCTCGATCAGGAAGCACTACTGCGTGGGCCGCATCTCGCACGAGCTGGTGCAGGTGATGCCTGACAACCGCACCGTGCTGATGGGCGACGACGCCACCAACAGCGGCCTGTTCGTGTTCGTGGCGGACAAGGAGAAGGACCTGTCGGCCGGTACGCTCTACGTGGCCAAGGTGGGTGCAGGCTTCTCGGTGGACCCGGCCGCAGCCGGCGCCGACCTGACGTGGATCAAGCTGGGCCACGCCACGAGCGCGCAGGTGGAAGCCTGGGCCAAGTCGCACACGTTCGCCGACATCATGGACTACTCGGCCACCGATCCGTCCGATACGACGTACACGAAGATCATGCTCAGCGGTGCGGCGCAGTGGGTCCGCGTCAAGGCCGGCAAGGAACTGGTCGCCGCGTTCCTGGAAACCCACCGCTACGCGGCCTTGATGGGCGGCAGCATGGGCTTCACCAAGATGGAAGGCACAACGGTCAACATCAAGGACAAGATCGCCTACTCCGCGCTGCAGAACATCGTGGACTCGATGGTGACCAACAACACGGCCAAGGGCTGGTACGCCGAAAGCGGTATCAGCGTGCCTGCCGCGATCAACTCGGGCGGCGTGCTGCAGCACAAGCTGGCCGGCGGGCAGAAGGACACCGCTGGCGCGGCCATCAACAGCGAATGGATGCCGGTGCATACCCAGGCGCTGATCGTCGGCAAGGACATCACCGCTGACGCGCTGGGCAACACGTCGGATCCGGAAACCATCGGCAACCCGGACAACCTGAAGTTCTCGGAAAAGCTGCGCACGCTGTTTATCGGCGAGGACAGCAGCCGCCACACCAACAACTTCCTGTGGGCGTACAACATCGACACGAAGAAGCTGTCGCGTCTGATGTCTGTGCCGGCCGGTGCCGAATCGACGGGCCTGCACGCCGTTGACGAGATCAACGGCTGGACCTACATCATGAGCAACTTCCAGCATGCTGGTGACGGCATCAAGACGCAGGTCAAGACGCAGGTTGAGCCGCTGGTGTTTGCCAACTACAAGAACGGCCTGGGCGCCTCGGTCGGTTACCTGACCGCCGACGCCACGAGCGTGAAGCTGGGCAAGTAAGACTGGCAGCCGTCAGTCCTGAAGGCGCCGCGGGCCAACCGGTCTGCGGCGTTTTTTTTGTTCCAGCGCTGGTGGCGAGCCGTCGAAGTTCTGGGACCGGCGTCTTCATGCGGGCTATCGCGCCACTCCCGCATCCAGTCGATATTTCGCGCGGGCAAGCCGCACGAGCGCAGCGCGATTGCACTGTCACGGGCCCTTGAGAAGCTCGAGCAACTCGTGGCAATTGCCGCCCAGGACGATCTGCCGATGGGTGCGGGCGAGCAATCGATCTGAGCCCCTGCCAGCGGCAACCGCTTTCGCCCGCGTCTGCCGGGACCGGATGCTCGTTCAGAACGCCTCGTTGATCTGGAAATAGACGCCCTTGGTATTGCGGCCGACACCCACATCGAAGCGCACGTTGACGCGGGGCTTGAATTCGAAGCGGTACCCCACGCCGGCGTTGGGCAGCCAGTGCGCCGACGTGAGCGCGCCCGGGTTGCCCGCGATGGCGCCCGTGCCCGCCCAGAACACCATGCCCTGGCGCCCCACGATATGCCAGCGGTACTCCACCTGTGCGGTCATCATGGCCTTGTCGCGGTACTGGCCCATGAAATAGCCGCGCATGCGCCGGTTGTCGCCGAGCTTGGACATCATGCTCCACGGCACATCGCCCCAGTTGAACTTGCCGTAGATGTCGAAGGCCAGCACGTCGCGCTCGCGCATGGGGAAGTACTTGTCGTAGGTGATTTCCAGTGTTTCGAAGTCGTTGTCGCTGCCGATGGCCCGCCGGTAGACCGTGCCATTGACCAGCAGCGCCTGGCCCTTGTACGGGTTGGGCAGGAAGTCGCGTGTGTCGTACGAGAAATGCGCGGTCAGGCCGCTGCTGAGCACCCGCGTGCCGTGCGGGTCGGTAGCCAGCGCACTGCTGGCGCCGCGGTCCAGCTGGGCCGCGTTGTCGTATTCGAAGTCGTAGCCGCCGCCCACGTAGACGTTGGGCCGCACCCGCATCATGATCCGGGGTTGCACCACGATGCCGCGCCGCGTGTAGCCTTCCTTGTTGGCGTCGTTGATCGCCTTGTCGTAGCCGATGCCCCAGTACGAAGTGGGCATGTTGATCAGGGCGCCGCTGAAGACGAAGCGATAGCTGTCGTCGGCGAAGAACGTGTTGTTGTCCACGCCAATGCCCACCGCGCCCGAGGTGGTCAGAAAGCCATGCAGGTTCAGCGTGGAAAGCTGCGTGTCCTTTTCGGCGTTCTTCGGCTTGTACAGGCCCACCGCCGCGGCCCCGACGCCAAGCCCCATCTCGGGGTTGTAGAACGGCCCGGGCAGCACGCCCCAGTCGATCCCGTGGCTCAGGTCCACTTCCTTCGATGCGCCGAGCTTGTTGAGCACCTTGTCGATCCAGCTTGCGTGCTCGGGTTCGGGTTTGGGCGCCGGGCCGGCCTCGGCGCCGGTCTGTGCCATGGCGCTGGCTGAGCAGGCGGCCAGCAACAGCGCGCCAAGTCGGGCCGGAAGTCGGGCCTTGATTCGGACCGGAGGCGGGGCGGCGCGCATGGTTGTCAGAACCGGAAGAATCCGGTGGCGATGATGTTGTTGCGGTTATAGCCGTAGCCGATTTCCATCAGCAGGCCGAAGCTGCGATTGATCGTCCAGCTTGCGCCGAATGACCCGCTCCAGTACCCCGTCACATGCTCGCCGATCTGGTAGTTCAGCCGCGCGGTCTGCCCGTCGGCGTCGGGCAGCGGCACGTCGAAATGGCCGGTGATGGTGGCGCGCGTGCGGAAGTACGTGGCCCCCACGTATGGCGTCAGCAGCCCCAGCCCATGGCCGAGCCGGATATTCCAGCCCACGCGCGGCCCGATATTGATCGACTTGATCGGCGTCTCCGACATGGTGATGTCCGACACCGTGTATGTCACCGGCAGCGAAAAGAACAGGTGCTTGTAAGTGCCCACCAGCGTAAAGCCGCCGCCATAGGTGTGCCCGCTGTAGTTGGCGTGCTGGGTCGGTAGCTTGATCGCCTGGCTGCACGCTGCCCGTGGCCGGCGCCCGCCGCAGCCGACATTGATGCCGAAGAAGCGTTCCAGGTCGGTCAGCGACGAGAAATTGATGTCGATCGATCCGCTGCCCTGCACATTGCCGACGATGCCGTACACGTTCATGAACGGAAACAGCCAAGCCCCGACCTGCACCTGATTTGACGTGTTATGGATGCGCGATTGCTGGAACTGGACGAAATCGGCCGCGCGCAGCGGATTGTTGCCGGCGGATATCTGCAGGTCGCTGAGCTGGTAGCGCTGGTAGCCGTCGAAGTACGAATAGCCAATGTCGTATGGGTTGGGCAGGTTGTAGCCCTTGTCGATCACGCGCTGGGCAAAGAAGGGCAGCGCGCGGTCCCAGAGCGGCGGTTCGGCTGGCGCGGGCTCCGGTGTCCCGACCGGGCCAACGATGCCGCGATACGGACCCGAATGCGTGTCGGGCGAGGCGGTGGCCGCCGCCGCACCCCCGCCGCCGCCCGCCGTCCACGCATGGGCCATGCCCGGCAGGGCGAGCAAGGCCGCCGCCGTCAGGCAGGCCAGCCTGCAGCGCAGGGACGATCGGACGGAGGAGCCGCGCTGGCTGCCGCAGGCGGACATGGGTGGCTGTATTCCTGAGGATTGAACCGGATGGCACCGATGTTCCCCGATTGCCCGCCATGGCCGAAGTGAATGTTTTCGTAATGCGACTTAGGAGATTCAGATGCTCGCGGCGGCACCCGCTCGGGTATTCTTGCGCCATTGCCAACCGCCGGTTGTGAATACATCGCAAGGATCATGGACAGGGCGCGTGTCTTGACACTGTTTCTGGGCGTGGTGCGGGCCAGGAGTTTTGCCCGTGCCGCAGTGGAGGCTGGCGTGACGCCACAGGCCGTCAGCAAGGCCGTGCGTACGCTGGAAGAAGATCTGGGTGTGCGCCTGCTGCATCGCACCACCCGCAAGCTGAGCCTGACGGACGAAGGCGCCCGCCTGTTCGAACTGGCCGATCCCGGGTTGCGTCAGCTGGACGAGGCGCTGGCGCAGGTGCGCAGTGCCAAAAGCGAGGACGACGGGCTGATCCGGCTGACCGCGCCGCCATCGGTCGGCACGCATGTGCTGGTGCCGCTGATGCAGCAGTTCCGCGCCATGTACCCGGGCATCACGTTCGACCTGCAACTGAGCGATTTCTTTACGGATCTGGTCGAGTCACGCATCGATGTCGGCTTCCGGTCGGGCACGAGCCCGGGCCAGAACCTGGTGGCGCGGCGGCTGTGCGACCTGCCGATGGCGATCTGCGCGGCGCCCGCGTACCTGGAACGGCATGGCGAGCCCCGCACGCTGGACGAACTGCTGCAGCACGCCTGCACCGGCTTCCGGCGGCCCGCAACGGGGCGCATGGTGCCCTGGGAACTGAGCATCGATGGCGACCTGGTATTCCAGGACGTGCCGGCCGTCGCCACCTTCAACGACGTGCAGACAGAGATCGCGGCCGTGCGGGCCGGCATGGGCATCGGCCAGCTGTCGATGTTCCTGGTGCGCGACGACGTGGCTGCCGGCCGCCTGATACCGATCCTGCGGCAGTTCGACAGCAACAACGTCGGCCTCTATATGTACTACCCGCACCGCACCCATATTCCGGTGCGCGTGCGCCGGTTCATCGATTTCGTGGCCGAAGCGGGCCGCGCGGCGGCGCTGACCGGCGCCTGAGCCGGCGATCTGCCTGCACCGCTGGCCTAGCTGGTATGGATTGGCGCCAGGGCGGCCTTCGGCGCGCTGGCCGACGGGGCGGTGCTGGTGCTGGTGCCGGGGCCGCTTGCGGTGTCGCAATGGCATGCGGCGGGCTTGACCTGCTGACGCTGATGGGCGTTGGCACGCGCGCGCTCGATCACGGCAAAGTCGGGACCAGCAACGGCGGACAGCGAGGCAAGGAGGGAGGCTGCGCCACACAGGGCGAGCAGGGCGGACTTCATCGAAGACTCCGGTGGGTGGGGAAAACCGTTGCTCGCGATGATCCGCCTTTCCGGCTATAGCGTCCAAGACCGGTTTGTTATGCGGGGGATAGGCTGGGCCAATAGTGGGCGGCGGGGGGCGTTACGCGGTCTGGCCACCCTGCATGGCGTGGCGCATCGCCGGCGGCCGTGGCGTGCCGAAGCAGATCGAACGTGATGCCGAATCTGTCATGGAATGATGATTCCAGATCGTGGCCGGGCGGCCACCCCAGGCTGCGATTCAGCGACGTCAGGCTGGCGCGCCTGTGAGGCGCCTCGAACAGCAACCGCATCAGGCGCTGCGTCCGGCACAGGTCGCCGAATGCCGCACCTTCGGCAAACAGCATCCGCCGCAGACGGTCGGGCGATTCCCCCAGCAAGCCTGCGGCAAAGGCGGCGCTCCACGGCAGATCGGGCTGCAGGAAAATGCGCCGCGACAGATCCCGATGCAGGCTTGCCTGATCGGGACCCGCATCAGCCGGACCCGCATCAGCCGGGCCACCAGGAACCGGCGCGGCCGACGCCAGACCGATCTCGATCCGGCAGCCCGCCGGCTGCGCCACGCTGCCGGCCACCAGCAGGTCGAACGACTGGAACGGCATGACCATGCACGGCACGCCGGGCAACAGCGTGCGTGCGAAGCCGTCGCGCCGCATCACGGCCGTGCCGCGCGTGGCCGTGACGGTCATCCCGAATGCCGGTGCGATACGCGCCAGACGCAGGTGCGACGCCGACCCGATACTGAGCCGCATGTCGGCAACCGGCTACAGCACGCCCTTGGCCCGCAGGTCCGCCACCGCCTGCGGCCCGAGTCCCAGGCAGTCACGCAGCACTTCGTCCGTGTGCTGGCCCAGCGCAGGGGGTGCGTGGCGCAGCGTGGGCGGCGTGTCTGACAATCGCAGCGGGCTGGCCGTGGAGCAGATCCGGTTCACGGTGTCCGCTTCGGGACGGTCTGCCGTTGCATAGCGGTACTGCTCCACGCGCAGCCCGCGATGCTGGACGTGCTCGTCGGCAAACGCCTGTCCGATGTCGTTGATCGGGCCGCACGGCACCGAGGCCGCTTCGAGCAGGCCAATCCAGTCGTGCGTCGGCCTGGCGCGGGTCACCTCGCACATCATCGGAATCAGCGTGTCGCGATGCGTGACGCGGGCGCTGTTGGTGGCGTAGCGCTCGTCGCGCGCCCAGTCCACATCGGCCACCTCGCAGAAGCGTGCGAACTGCCCGTCGTTGCCGATCGCCAGCAGCATGTTGCCGTCCCGCGTGGGGAAGTCCTGGTAGGGCACCACGCTCGGATGCACATTGCCCTGGCGCGTCGGCACCACGCCGGCATTCAGGTAGCCGGCGCCCTGGTTCGCCAATACCGCCATGGCTACGTCGAGCAGGGCAATGTCGATGCGCTGGCCGCGCCCCGTGTGATGCCGCGCCTCGATCGCGCCAAGGATGGCGGTGGTGGCATACATCCCCGTGAACACGTCGATCACCGCCACGCCCACGCGCAGCGGGCCGCCGCCGGGTTCGCCATCGGGCTGGCCCGTGATGCTCATCAGCCCGCTCATGGCCTGCACCAGCAGGTCGTAGCCGGGGCGGGCCGCGTAGGGTCCGGTCTGGCCGAAGCCGGTAATCGAGCAGTAGACCAGGCGCGGGTTCAGCGCGCTGAGCGTCTCGTAGTCGAGCCCGTAGCGCTTGAGGCCGCCGGTCTTGTAGTTCTCGATCACCACGTCGCTCTGCTGCGCCAGTTCGCGCACCAGCCGCTGGCCCTCGGGCGTGGCAATGTCCACCGTCACCGAGCGTTTGTTGCGGTTGCAGGCCGCAAAGTAGCTGGCCTGGCGCGTGGGGCCGTCATCGCCGTCCAGATACGGCGGCCCCCAGTGCCGGGTGTCGTCGCCCGCGCCGGGCTTCTCGATCTTGATGACGTCGGCGCCCATGTCGGCCAGGTTCTGCGTACACCACGGCCCCGCCAGCACGCGCGAGAGATCGAGTACGCGCAGATGGCTGAGCGCGCCGGTCTGCCGCGACGGCGGCGGCAGGCCAGGAGTTGGTTCGTTGGAAGCGGTCATATCGAAGCGAAGGAATCGGGCAGGATCAATGGGCCGTCGCGCTCAGGCAATCTCGGCCCAGCCATGGCTGAGCACGACCTTGTCGCGCTCCAGCACCCTGGCGCGCAACTGGAACTGGCCGGCCTGCAGGGGGTCGCGCCAGATTTCGGTCACCAGCGTTTCACCGGGGAAGACCGGCGCGGCAAAGCGGATATCGAACGCGCGCAGCCGTGCCGGGTCATGGCCCGCGCATTGCCGCAGCAGCGCGTGGGCCACCAGCCCGTAGCTGGCAAGGCCATGGAGGATCGGCCGCTCGAAGCCGGCGGCGCTTGCCACGGCCGGGTCGGCATGCAGCGGATTGAAGTCGCCCATCAGCCGGTACAGCAGCGCCGCTTCGGGCCGCGTTGGCTGGGTGTCGACAAGATCGGGCGGGCGGTCTTCGGGCACCGGGCGCAGCGCTGGCAGCGGTTCGTCGCTGGGCTGGCCGCCGTCAAGGTCGCTGTAGCCGCCGTCGCCGCGCAGGAACGACACCTGCTGGATGGTGGCAAGCAGTTCGCCCTGCACGGTTTCCAGCCGCCGCTCGGTGACCATGATGGCGCCCTTGCCCGCACCCTTGTCGGTCAGGTGGGTGATGCGGTTATGGCCCACCACCTCGGCATCGGCGGGCAGCGGGCGATGCAGCCGCAGCCGCTGCTCGCCGTGCAGCAGCCTGACCCAGTCGATGCCGGTGTCGGGCTCGCGCGCCCAGAAGCCGGGATAGCCCAGCACCACGGCCTGCGAGGGCAGCGCGCGCAGCCCGCCCGGCGTGCCTTGGTAGACAAAGGGCAGGGCCGCCGCGTTCATCGGGTCGTTGCCCAGGCCCAGGCTCAGCGCGTACAGCATGGTGTCGCGCATGGTGTAGTGCTGGCGCACCGGGGAAAAGGCGCGGTTGCGCAGGTGCTGGTAGCGGATTGCCATCGGGTGCTCCGCTCAGGCCGGCTCGGCGGGCGCGAAGACCGGCACCGGCGCGCCGCCTTCGGTCTCGGCAAAGCGCACCTTCACACGCTGGCCGATCCGCACGCTGTCCAGGTCGGTATCGACGATATGGGTGAGCATCGTCACACCCTCGTCGAGCTTCACATAGGCGATGCAGAACGGATGGGGGCCGGCACGGCGCGTGATGCTGAACGAATAGATCTCGCCCAGGCCGCTGGCGTCCTTCCAGTCGGTGTCGCCCATGCAGAACGGGCACAGCGCACGCGGATACCAGTGGGGTTTGCCGCATGACTTGCAGTGGCGCACCAGCAGCCGGCCTTCGCGGGCGGCCTGCCAGAACGGCGCGTTGTCGGGCAGTTCGTCCGGAGCCTTGAAAACGGTGGGAACGTAGGGAGTGGTCATCGGTAGCCTCGCTCTTATTCGCGTTCCAGGATCAGGGTGGCCGAGCCATGGCGCGATCCCATGTAGCCGCCGGTCCCCTGGGCCAGCGCGAGCTGGCAATTCTTGACCTGCACGGCCGGGTTGGCCTCGCCGCGCAACTGGCGCACGGCCTCGATCACCTTGGTGATGCCGCCGCGATTGGCCGGATGGTTGTTGCACAGGCCGCCGCCATCGGTATTGATCGGCAGCTTGCCCACCCCCGAAATCAGGTTGCCGTCCATCACGAACCGGCCGCCTTCGCCCTTCTTGCAGAAGCCCAGGTCTTCCAGCTGCATCAGCACGGTGATGGTGAAGCTGTCGTAGATCGACGCGTACTGGATATCCGACGGCGTGACGCCAGCTTCGGCAAAGGCCGCCGCGCCCGAAACGCGCGCGGCCGACCACGACAGGTCCACCTGCCCGCCCAGCAGGCCCTTGACGTGCTCGCCAGCGCCCAGCACCTTGATCTTGGGCCGGTTCAGCTTCGCCGCGATCTCCGGCCGCGCCACCACAAGCGCGCCGCCGCCGTCCGACACCACGCAGCAGTCCAGCCGGTGCAGCGGATCGGAAATCATCGGCGAATTCAGCACGTCCTCGACGGTCACCAGTTCGCGCAGCATCGCGTTCGGGTTGTGCTGCGCGTGATGCGAGGCGGCCACCTTGATCCAGGCAAGCTGCTCGGGGGTGGTGCCGAATTCGTACATGTGGCGCTGCGCCACCATCGCGTACAGGTTGACGGTGACCGGGCTGAACGGCGCCTCGAACGGCTGGTCGGGCAGGTTGGCCCCCCAGTTGCGGGCCTGCGTGCCGCTGGAGCCTTCGGAGCGCGGGCGTCCGGCCAGCGTGATCAGGGCCACGTTGCACTTGCCGGCGGCAATCGCCTGCGCCGCGTGCGAGACATGGGCGATATAGGACGAACCGCCCATTTCGCTGGAATCCACGTGGCGCGCGTTCAGGCCCAGGTAGTCGACCATGTTGACCATGCCCAGGCCGGGCGCGTCGCCGGCGCAGAAGTAGCCGTCCACGTCGGCCAGCGTCAGGCCTGCGTCTTCCAGCGCGCCCCGCGCGCTCTCGGCGTGCAGTTGCGGCACGGTCTTGTCCGGTGCCTTGCGGGTCGGGTGCTCGTAGGCCCCGACGATGTATGCCTTGCCATTGATTGTCATCGGTGTGTCTTCCTTCTGGTGTTCGTGTCAGGCCGCGATGGCGGCCATGCTGGCGCTGTAGCGCTCCATGTGCAGGTCGGTATCGCCGAGCAGCACATCGGTCATCGCAAGCGCCTTGAAATAGTCGCCAACTTCGAGTTCGTCGGTCATGCCCATGCCGCCATGCAGTTGCACGGCCTGCTGGCCGACAAAGCGGGCCGCCCGCGCGGTGACGACCTTGGCGGCCGATACCTTGCGGCGGCGCTCGTCCGCATCGGTGGCATCCAGCCCCTGCGCGGCCACATAGGCCATCGACAGGGCCAGTTCCTTCTGCAGCAGCATGTCCGCCATGCGGTGCTGCAGCGCCTGGAACGATGCCAGCGGCTTGCCGAACTGCTTGCGCGCGCCCAGGTATTCGGCGGTGATCTCTATGAGCCGCTCCATCGCGCCGGCCGCCGCCGCACATTGCGCGGCAATACCGTGGTCGATGCCAAGTTCCAGCGCCTCCAGCCCGTCGACGGTCACCAGCGCGGCCGGCACGTCGGCAAGCTGCAGGTCGGCGCCGGACAGGCGGTCGATGGTGGGGTAGGCGGTCACGGTCAGCCCCGGGGCGTCGCGATCGACCAGGAACAGCGCCAGCTTGCCATCGAGCTTCGCCGAGACCAGGTAGGTGTCGGCGGCACCGCCATGCCACACCACCGATTTCGTGCCGCGCAGCACATAGCCGTTCGGCTCGCGCTGTTGCGCCACGGTCTGGGCCGCGTCCAGCCGGTAGCGCGTGGCGGGCTCCAGGTAGGCCAGCGCCACGACCTTGCTGCCATCGGCGATGGCGGGCAGCCATTCGGCCTGTTGCGCTGCCGGCGCATGGTGCGCCAGGATCGCCGCAGCGATGGCTGCCGGAATCACGGGCTCCTGCACCAGCCCGCGCCCGAGTTCGCGCTGCACCACCACCTGGCTCGCGGGGCCTTCGCCAAAGCCGCCGTGGTCGGCCGGCACCGTCAGGCCCAGCACGCCCATGTCGGCCAGCTTCGACCACGTGGCGCGGTCGAAGCCGCCATGCTCGCGCGCATTGCGGCGGCGATGATCGAACGAATACTCGGATGCGACAAAGCGGCGCAGGCTGTCGGCCAGCATCTGCTGTTCTTCGCTGTAGGTGAAATCCATGCCTGTCGTCCCCTGCTTAGAAACCGATGATCATCTTCGAGATGATGTTTTTCTGGACCTCGGTCGAACCGCCGTAGATCGTGGTCTTGCGCATGTCGTAATAGGTTGATGCCGCCGGGGCGGCCCAGTCGGGGCCGCTCACGGGCTGCGGTGCGCCCGGCTCCATCCAGTCCGGCGAGTACGGCCAGCCGTTCGGGCCCGCCACTTCCATCTGCAGCATGGCGATGTCCTGCTGCAGCTCGGAGCCGCGAATCTTGACGATCGACGCCTCGGGGCCCGGCGTGCCGGCTGCCTGGGTTGCCACGCGCAGCAGCAGCATTTCCAGCGCCAGCAGGTCCATCTCCACGCGGGCGATCCTGTCGCGCATGCGCACGTCCTCGATCAGTGGGCGGCCGCGGCCGTCGGTGGTTTCGGCCGCGTAGTGCCGCAGCTGGCGCAATTCGCGATAGCAGTGCCCAATGCCGGCGATGCCGGTGCGCTCGTGCCCAAGCAGGTACTTGGCGTAGGTCCAGCCCTTGTTTTCCTCGCCCAGCAGGTTTTCCACCGGTACCTCGACGTCCTCGAACCAGGTCTCGTTCACGTCGTGGCCGCCGTCCAGCGTCTTGATCGGCCGCACCGTCACGCCGGGCGACTTCATGTCGATCAGCAGCATCGAGATGCCTTCCTGCGGCTTGGTCTCGGTGTCCGTGCGGACAAGGCAGAAGATCCAGTCGGCAAAGTGCGCCATCGTGGTCCAGGTCTTCTGGCCGTTGACGATGTACTTGTCGCCCTTGCGCACCGCGCGCGTCCGTAGCGACGCCAGGTCGGAGCCGGCGCCGGGCTCGGAATACCCCTGGCACCAGAAGTCTTCCACGGTCGGAATGCGTGGCAGGAAGCGGGCCTTGTGCGCGGCGCTGGCGTACTTCATCAGCACGGGGCCGATCATCGTCAGCCCGAACGGCAACATGCGCGGCGCGCCGGCGCGGAAGGTCTCGATCTCGAATATCAGGCGCTGCAGCGCATTCCAGCCGGTGCCGCCCCACTCGGTGGGCCAGGTCGGCGCGCCCCAGCCCCGGGCGTGCAGGATGCGGTGCCAGCGCACATAGTCGTCCTTCTCCACGCGGCGATGGCCCAGCACCTTGTCGCGGATATCGGCGGGCAGGCTGGCCCGCACAAAGGCGCCGACTTCCTCGCGGAAGGCTTCTTCTTCTCTTGTGAAACGCAGGTCCATGAACTGTCTCCGGTCAGTGAAAACGATTCTATGGGCGTGTACGCCACGCTGGTTCGAGATTGCCGAATCCAGCCTTCCGGATACCGGAATGCGCGGGCGCCCGCATTGGCGCAGCGCGGTTTCAGGCCAGCGAAGCCGGCCCTTGTGATTTACGAATGGCGCCTGCCAGGCTTTGGCGCCATGCTGCGCGGACCTCTTCATCGCATTGACGCAAAAGGACGGCTAGCGTGACCACCCGGATTCATGAGCTGCTTGACCATTGGTTGGCCGAGGCCCCCGATCAACCGTTTCTCCACCTGCCGGACGGCCGCAGCCTGAGCTTTGCCGACCTGGGCGCGCTGACGGACACCGCCGAGTCAGAGCTGCGCGAGCTGGACGTGCGGCCCGGCGACCGCGTGATGGTGGTGGCCGAGAATTGCCCCGAGCACGCCGCGCTGATCCTGGCCTGCAGCCGCGTGGGGGCCTGGTCGTGCGGCGTGAACGCGCGCATGGCCGCCGGGGAGATCGATGCCTTTGCCGCCCGGGCCGATGCCCGGCTGGTGTACTTTACCGCGGCGGCGTCGCGTGCCGCCGCCGGGCACGCCGGCCGTTTCGGGGCCGCGCCATCGGCGTTGTCAGGCATGCATCGCTCGGCCGTGCGCACCGATGCCATGCCGGAGCCGGCGCCGCTTCGCGACCAGGTGGCCGCCCTGATCTTCACATCGGGCACCACGGGCGAGCCCAAGGGCGTGATGCTGACGCACGACGCGCTGATCCACTTCGCGCGAGTGACGCGCGAGGCCCGCGCGCTGGGTCCGGCCGACCGCAGCTATGCCTTTGTGCCGATGACCCATATCTTCGGCCTGGGCACGGTGCTGCTCAGTTCGCTGCTGGCTGGCGCCCAGCTGGTAATGCGGCCCCAGTTCGATCCCGCCGATCTGCTCGACGCGCTGGCCCATCACGGCGTGTCGCAGTTGCAGGGGCCGCCCACGCTGTTCTCGCGGTTGCTGGCCTATCTGCAGGAACAAGGCATTGCGGCGCCGGTGGCCCCGGCGCTGCGCTACCTCTACACCGGCGCCGGGCCGCTCGACCTGTCGCTGAAAACGCGCGTGGAATCCACGTTCGGGCTGACGCTGCATCATGGCTACGGGTTGTCCGAATACGCCGGATCGGTCCATGTGACGCGCCTGGGCGAGCAGCGGCCCGACACCAGCGCTGGCTACGCCGTGGCAGAGGCCGAGGTGCAGGTGACCGATGCCGTAACCGGCCAGCCGCTGCCGCTGGGCCAGCGCGGCGAACTGTGGCTGCGGGGCAGGGGGCTGATGCCGGGCTACTTCCGCGATGCGGCGGCCACGGCGGCGGTGATGCGCGAGGGCGGCTGGTACGCCAGCGGCGACCTTGGCGAGATGCACGCCGATGGCGCACTGTTCGTGGTGGGCCGTCTCAAGGAAATGATCATCCGCTCGGGCTTCAACGTCTATCCGGCCGAAGTGGAGACCGCGCTCAATACCCATCCAAGCATCCAGCGTTCGGCCGTGGTCGGCGTTGCCGAAGGCGACGGCAACGAGGAAATCGTTGCCTTCGTGGAACTGCGTCCCGGCGCTGCGCTGGAACCGGAGGCGCTGCGCAGCCACCTGCACAGCCGCCTGGCCCCGTACAAGCGACCGGCCCGCATCGTGGCGCTGGCCGAACTGCCCACCAATAACAACGGCAAGATCCTCAAGCGCGTGCTGCAGGAGCAGGCCGGTTCGATGTCGACCCAAGGAGACCCAGCATGAACCCATCGTCCGCCATGCGCAGGCGCCTGTTGGCCGCCGGCCTGTTCGGCGCCGTGGCGCATCCGTTTGCGTCGTTCGCCGCGCAAACGTGGCCGGCCAAGCCCGTGCGCCTGATCGTGCCATTTCCGCCTGGCGGTCCGGTGGACAGCACGGCGCGCATCTTCAGCCAGAAGCTGGGCGAGATCTGGAAGTATCCGGTCGTCATCGATAACCGCGCTGGCGCGGGCGGCACCATCGGCGCCACCATTGCTGCCAAGGAGGTGCCCGACGGCTATACGCTGTTCCTGGGGTCGATCCATCACGCGGTCAATCCGTCGCTGATGGGCAAGCTGCCCTACGACATCGAGAAGGACTTCGCGCCGGTCAGCTTCGCGGCGATGTTCCCGGTGTTCGTCGTCGCGCATCCGTCGGTGCCAGCCAGCAATATCAAGGAGCTGATTGCCTACGCCAGGAGCGGCCACACGCTGGCCTACGGTTCGTCCGGCAACGGCGGCGGCACGCATCTGGCGGGCGAACTGTTCAACATGGAGGCGGGCACCAAGCTGCAGCACGTGCCGTACAAGGGCAGCGGCCCGGCCATGAACGACCTGCTGGGTGGGCAGGTCCAGCTGATGTTCAGCGATGCGCCGACCGCGCTGCAACATATCAAGTCGGGACGTATCAAGGTGCTGGGCGTAGCCAGCCGCCAGCGCTCGGGCATGCTGCCCGACGTGCCGACCGTCGCCGAATCGGGGCTGCCCGGCTACGAGGCCTATTCCTGGGCGGCACTGTTCGCGCCGGCCCAGACGCCGAAGCCGATCCTCGACAAGATCAATGCGGACTTCAACGTCGCCATGAAGGACGCGGGCGTCAGGCAACGGCTGCTGCAGGCCGGCGCCGAGGCGGATGCCGGCACGCAGGAGCAGATGCGCCAGCGGCTGCGCAGCGAAATCGAGAAGTGGCGCAAGGTGATCCAGACGGCGGGGATCACGGCGGGCTGAGATGGCGAAGGGGCTGGCTATGCGCTCCCCTCTCCCATGAAGTGGGCGAGGGGCGCACACCATCGGGCGGGAGAGGCGTGAATCCTCGCGCGATAGCGAAGGGGCTGGCTATGCGCTCCCCTCTCCCATGAAGTGGGAGAGGGGTGGGGGAGAGGGCATCGAGGTTCTGCTTGCCGACCTGTCGCATTCGGAGCCGCTTGCCCTCTCCCCCGGCCCCTCTCCCGCAGACGGGCGAGGGGCGCAAACCATCGGGCGGGAGAGGGTGGCAATCCTCAGCCTGCCGAAGTTGGCCACTGGAACAGCGGCGGCTCCTTTTCCTTGAAGCGGCGTACGGCCTCGTGGTGGTAGTCGGTGGTGAAGGCGATGCCCTGCCCAAGCGATTCCAGTTCCAGCATGGCGCGCACATCGGCGCCGTTCGATTGGTTCAGCGCCCGCTTGGTCAGCGCAAACGCCGTTGGCGAAGCACCGGCCAGGCCGCGCGCGATCTGGCCGGCGCGGGCGTGAAGCTGGTCCTGCGCCACGATCTCGAACACCGCGCCGATCTGCTTCGCCTCTTCCGCGCCGACTTCGCGTGCGCTGAAGACCAGATCGCGGGCGCGCGCCATGCCTACCACGCGCGGCAGCGTGTACAGCGCGCCGCAATCGGGGACCAGCCCGACCTTCATGAACGGCATGCAGAAGCGTGCGCACGGTGTTGCCACGATGAAATCGGCCAGCAATGCCAGGCTGAAGCCGGCGCCGTATGCCACGCCATCGACGGCTGCAACCACCGGGCGGTCCAGGTCGACCAGCAGGGCAATCCAGCCGTGCAGGTCGTCCATGCGGTTGCGGCCGGCGTCGGCGGCGGTGACATTCATCGCGCGGATATCGCCGCCGGAGCAGAAGTCGGTGCCTGCCCCGCGCAGCACCACGGCGCGTACGGTGCGGTCGGCACGGATCTGTTGCACGGCTTCGCGCAGGGCGTCGCGCATCGGGCCGTTCAGGGCATTCTTGAACTGGGGGCGGTTCAGCGTCAGCGTGGCAATGCCGTCCGCGATGTCAACCAGCAGGGTCTGTTCTTCTGCCATCGGGTGTCTCCGTGAGGGTTCGATGGCACAGCTTGACCGATGTGCGGCCCCCCGGCTATTTGCATGTTTTGAATCCGGCATTCGCCGGCAGTGAAGGCTTCTCCGTAATTGCGAGAATGGAAAAAATGTCGGCGTTCGGGCGATAATCGCTGGCTACCCTGGAGACAACGACATGCGCTTCGATCTGGTCGATCTGAATCTCTTCACGCATATTGCGGAAGCCAGCAGCCTGACCCGCGGTGCAGAACGTTGCCACCTGTCGCTGCCGGCGGCCAGCACGCGCATCAAGAACCTGGAAGAGCAGGTGGGGGTGAAGCTGCTGAGCCGCAGCAGCCAGGGCGTCAAGGTGACGCCGGCCGGCGAGACGCTGCTGGCCCATGCGCGCCGCGTGCTGCGGCAGATCGAGCAGCTGAGCGGCGACCTGCAGGAGTACGCGTCAGGCATCAAGGGGCACGTGCGCGTGTTCGCCAACACCACCGCCATGAGCGAATTCCTGCCGGGGGTGCTGCGTACGTACCTGGTCAATCATCCCGACGTGACCGTCGATATCCGCGAGCGGCTCAGCCCGGACATCGTGCGGGCCGTGCAGGAAGGCATGGTCGATATCGGCATTGCCGCCAGCGGCGTCAACATGGAAGGGCTTGAAGTGATGCCGTACCGGCTGGACCGCCTGGTGCTGGCCACGGCGCTGAGCCACCCGCTGGCCCAGCGCAAGCGCGTACGGTTTGTCGAGACGCTCGACTACGATTTCATCGGCCTGCCCGAGGAAAGCGCGATCCACAACTTCCTGAAGCGCGCCGCCTCGGACCTGCAGCGCCAGTTGCACTGGCGCATCCAGGTCAGCAATTTCGAGACGGCAGGGCGCATGATCGAGGCCAACGTCGGCATCGGCGTGCTGCCGGAGAGCACCGCGCGCCGCCACGCCCAGACCATGGCGCTCAATATCGTGCAGATCGAGGACGACTGGGCCGAGCGCAAGCTCCAGATCTGCGTGGCAGACCTGGATGCGCTGCCGGTCTTCGCACGCAAGCTGGTGGACCTGCTGGTGGAAGACGGCACGGGCAATCCGGCCTGAAAGGGCCGGGCCCTGCGTACGGAGGGCTAGGCCATCTCCGCGACGAAGCCGCGCAACTGGTGCTTGTGCAGCTTGCCGCTGGCGGTGGTGGGAATGGCTGGCACCCGCACGATCTGCGCGGGGCGCTTGTACGGCGACAGCCGCTCGGCAAGATAGGCGTGCAATTCGGCCGCATCGAAGGTCTCGCCTTCACGAAGCTCCACGAACGCCACAATCTCCTCGTTGCCATCGGCCGCCGGCCTGCCGACCACGGCGGACAGCCGCACCGCCGGATGCGTGTTGATGACCGATTCCACCTCGATCGGATAGACGCTGAAGCCCGAGCGGATGATCAGGTCGCGCGTGCGCCCGACGATATACAGCGCGCCGTCGGGCCCCAGGCGGCCGATATCGCCCGTGTTGAGCCAGCCTTCAGGGCGCAAGGCTTCCGCCGTCTGCGCCGGATCGCGATAGTAGCCACGCATGACGCCGGGCCCTTTCACCCATAGCTCGCCGGCCGTGCCCGGCGGCACCGTCTCGCCGTGGGCGCCCACGATCCGCAGTTCGGCACCTTCGACAATCTCGCCGGCCGAGCAGTCGCTGCGCGGGCGGTCCATGCGGGTGATGAACAGCGAGCCTGCGTATTCGGTCATGCCATAGCCATGATGCAGCGGCTGGCCGAATACGGCTTCGACGTTGCGCTTGAGCGTCGGCTCCAGCGGGCCGCCGCCGGTATAGAGATAGCGCAGGCGCGAGGGGTGCAGCGTGGCGATGCCCTGCTTCTGCAGGTGGGCCAGGATGCGGCTGAACATGGCCGGCACGCCCTGCAGGATCGAAATCGCCTCGCGCTGCAGCGCGGCACAGGCATCGGTGACGTTGAAGCGGGCCACCAGGTACAGGCTGCCGCCGCCCTGGAAGGTCGCCAGCAGCAGCGTGGCGAGGCCGAAGATATGGGACATCGGCATCACGGCATAGGCGCAGTCGCCGGGGCCGATCTTGCGCGTGTCGGCCGTGACCCGCGCGTAGTGCAGCAGGCCGCGATGGGTGACCATCACGCCCTTGGGCTGGCCCGTGGTGCCCGACGTGTAGATCAGCGCCGCCACCTCGTGCGCCAGCGCCTGCGGCTCGCGCTCGCTGCGTTCGTCCACATCGGCGGCCATCAACGGCCCCAGCCCGGGCGGGGCGATCTCGCGGGCGCGGTAGCGCAGGCCGTGGCGCAGGGCGTCGGGGGACGCCGCGTGCGTGAACAGCATCAGCCGGGGTGTGCAGTGCGCGCGGATTTCCTCGATCTCGCGGGCCGTCAGCCGGGCGTTGGTCACCACCGGCCAGGCGCCGAGTTCTGACAGCGCAAAGACCAGTGTGATGACGGCCAGGCAGTTCTCGCCGGTAATCATGACGCGGTCGCCGGTGCCGACGCCCTGGGCTTCCAGGTACTGCCGCGCCAGCCCGACGCCTTCCCAGAGTTGCGCAAAGCTCACCGTGCGCTCGCCTTCATGCACGGCCACATGCCCGGGCGCGTGGGCAGCCCAGTGGCGGGGAATGTCGCTGATGCGATTCGCGATGGCTCGGTCCTGCGGCATCTCGCTCAAGTCCTTTGCAAAATGGATGTCGGAGTGGCGCCGGCCCCGCAGTCACGCGCAGGCCGGCTCGTCGCAGTGTATGGGCAGCCCGGAGGCCGCGCAATTCGTCATCGGGAAAGCGGTACTTCGCCCGGGCGGAACGGTACCGCCCGGGCCGTCCGGCTTATTCCACCTCGATATTGGCCGTCTTGACCACGTTGCCCCACAGCGCCAGTTCCTTCTTGATGCGGTCCTGCAGCGGCGCCGGGCCGGTGACGTTGAGGTCGTAGCCGCCTTCGGCCATGCGGGCGCGGAACGCCGGGTCCTGGCCCACGGTCTGTTGTGCCTTGACCAGCCGGCCGGTGACATCGGCCGGCATGCCGAGCGGGCCGACCAGGCCGTACCAGCCGGTCAGGTCATATTGCTTGAGCCCGGATTCGACCAGCGTGGGCACGTTCGGCAGCGCCGCGTTGCGGGTCTTCGACGTGACGGCCAGCGCGCGCACCTTGCCGCCCTGGATATGGCCGATGGCCGTGCCGGTGATATCGAACATGAACGTGACCTTGCCGCTGATGACGTCGGCCATGGCCGGGGCGTTGCCCTTGTACGGCACATGCAGCATCTTCACGCCGGTCATCTGCGCCAGCAGTTCGGCAGACAGGTGGTTCGACGCCCCGATGCCGGCGGAGCCGAAGCTGACGTCGCCCGGATGCTTGCGCGCGTACGACACCAGTTCGTCGACGTTCTTGGCCGGGAAGTCCTTGTTGATCAGCAGGACGTTGGTGTAGTCGGTGATCAGGCCCACGTAGGTGAAGTCCTGCGCCGGCTTGAAGCTGACCGATTTCTGGATCAGCGGCGTCATGGTCATCGTGGGGCTTGCCACGAAGTAGAGCGTGTAGCCGTCCGGCTTGGCGCTGGTGGTCATGCCGGCCGCGATGGCGCCGCTGGCACCGGCGCGGTTGTCCACGATGACCGGCTGCTTGAGCACCCGGCCCATGTAGTCGGCATAGATGCGCGCGGCGGTATCGACCGGGCCGCCCGGCGCATAGCCCACCAGCAGGCGCACCGGGCGCGAGGGATAGGTGTCGGCCAGGGCCGCCCCGTGGGCCAGCGCCAGTACCGCGCCAGCAAGCATGATTCGCAGCATCGTCTCCTCCTGTTTCTGTATCAGGCTGTTTGTTGGGGAGACTTTGCGTCACGGCCGCCGGTCAGGCAATTTGCATTTGTTGAAGGTGGCCTTTGTTGATCCGATAGCGGGCCGCCGGCCCGCCCCCGCGCGCCGGTGGCGGCGCCTTCAGTCGAGCTGGATGCGTGCCGTGCGCACGATCTCCGCCCATTTCGGGGTGTCGTTGCTGACCACCGTCGCCAGATCGGCCGGGCTGGAGGCCACCGGCTGCAGGCCCATGGCCGTCAGCCGCTGCGACACCTCGGGCTGCTTCACGATGCGTCCGATCTCGGCGGCCAGGCGGTCGGCAATCGGGCGTGGCGTGCCGGCGGGCAGGAAGATGCCGAACCAGCCATTGGGCTCGAATCCGCTCAGGCCGGCCTCGGAGAACGTGGGTACCGCAGGCAGGGCCGCGTGCCGCTGCGTGCCCGTGATGCCCAGCACGCGGAACTTGCCGCCAGTCAGGTAGCTGTTGGCCGACGTGACATCGACAAACGCGGAATCCACCTGGCCGCCGAGGATGTCGCTGACCAGCGGCGCCGCGCCCTTGTACGGGATGTGCACGATATCGATGCCGGCCTGGATCTTGAATTGCTCGCCATGCAGGTGCGACGACGTGCCATTGCCGTATGACCCGTAGCTCAGCTTGCCCGGGCTGGCCTTTGCCAGGGCGATGAATTCGGCCAGTGTCCGGGCCGGCACGCGCGACGGCACTACGAACAGGTCTGACGACCGCGCCACCAGCGACACGGGCAGGAAGTCGCGCTCCACGTTGTAGGGCATCTTCCGGTACAGGCTCGGAGACTGGATCATCGCGGTGATCGCCAGCAGCAGCGTATAGCCGTCGGGGGCCGCCTTGGCGACGATATCGTTGCCCAGGATGCCGCTGGCGCCCGGCTTGTTGTCGACCACCACGGGCTGCTTCCAGGCCTGCGCCAGCTGCTGCCCGATGAGGCGCGCGATGGTGTCGGTGCCGCCGCCTGCCGGATAGGGCACCACCAGCCGCAACGGCCGGCCGGGATAGCCGCTGTCGCCCCGCGCGGGCCAGCTTGCCAGCGCCGCCGCGCCACCCAATGCCGCGGCCTGGCAAAGCCAGTGTCTCCTGCTGTGCTGCATGTCAGTCTCCTTGGTCTGGTCTCTTTATGAGGCCTCGCCCGGCGCGATCACGCCGGCGGAGGCCAATGCCGCCACATCGCTATCGCCATAGCCCAGCTCGGCCAGGATGTCGCGGCTTTGTCGGCCCAGCGTCTCTCCGGCGTGCCGGTACACCGGCGGGGTTGCCGAATAGCGCACGGGATGGGCAATCTGGGGCAGCGTGTCGGCATCCGCCGCGTCTGCCGTCATAGCCGTGCCGGCCACGGGGACATCGACCACCATGCGGCGTGCACGCAACTGCGGATGGCAGGCCGACTCCTCCAGCGTGAGCACGGGCTCGACGCAGCAGTCCACATCGGCAAATTGCGCGCACCAGTACGCGAAAGGCTGGCTGCCGAATGCGCTGGCGATCTCGCGCTTCAGGCGCGGCATGTCTGACTGCGCCAGCGCAAGCCACTCCGGGTGCCCCATCGCATCGCAGAAGCGCTGCAGGAACTGCGGTTCGAGGCTGCCAACCGAGAAATGCCGCCCATCGGCCGTGGCGTAGTAGTCATAGAAGCAGCCGCCGTTGAGCCGCTCGGACCCCGGGCGCGGCGCGCGGCCGCCGGCCAGGTAGGCCGCGCCAGACATGGCGTTCAGGCTGAAGGCAGCGTCGGTCATGCTGACGTCCACGTGCTGGCCTTCGCCGGTGCGGTGGCGGTGCGCCAGCGCTGCCAGGATTGCCACCGTGGCGTGCAGGCTGCCGCCTGCGATATCGGCCACCTGGATGCCCAGCGGGGCAGGATTGTCGTGGCCGTTGTAGCTGGCCGCACCGGCAAGGGCCAGGTAGTTGATGTCGTGGCCGGCGCGGTCGCGGTAGGGGCCGTCCTGGCCGTAGCCGGTAATGGAGCAGTAGATCAGCGCCGGGTTGATGGCGCGCAGCTGGTCATAGCCCAGGCCCAGGCGGGCCATCACGCCGGGCCGGAACTGCTCGACCACGATGTCATGCGTGCGCAGCAGCCGGTGCACGATCCCGATGGCATCGGGCTGCTTGAGATCCAGCGCCAGCGAGCGCTTGTTGCGATTGAGCCAGGCGTGCACGGCCGACACGCCATGGCGCTGCGGCGTCAGCCGCCGCACGGGATCGGCGCGCGTGGGCGCCTCGATGCGGATCACGTCGGCGCCCAGGTCGGCCAGCGCCAGCGTGGCGAACGGCCCCGGCAGCAGCGTCGAAAAGTCAAGAATCTTCAGTCCTGCCAACGGTCCAGCCATGCCAGTCTCGCTCGTGATGTCGAAGTCGGGCCGATTCTTTCATCGGGGGGCGGAAGCTGTCTTGGTCCGTTCGGACCAATCGCACTGCAGCATGCAAATTGGTTCGTTCGGAGCACGACACCGCGCCGGGCCGTCCGTACAGTCGACTCCCATCACATCGCACCAGGCCACGTACCTGGCGTTCGCATCACATCAAGGAGACGAGACATGTATCTGACGCAGGGGCTGCATCGCTGCATGCAGCAGACGCCGGACAGCCGTGCCACCGTCTTTGGCGGCCGCACCCGCACGTTCCGGGCCTTGCATGACCGCGTGGCCCGGCTGGCCGGGGCGCTGCAGGCGCAGGGCATGGCGCCGGGCGACCGGGTTGGCATGCTGGCACTGAACTCGGATCGCTATATCGAATACATGCTGGCCGTGTGGTGGGGCGGCGGCGTGCTGAATCCGGTCAATATCCGCTGGAGCGTGCCCGAGATCGTCTATTCGCTCGACGATTGCGATACCGGCATCCTGATCGTCGACGACCAGTTCGTGCCAATGGTGGCGGGCATCCTGACCACGGCCAGACGGCCGCCGCGCGTGATCTATGCCGGCGAGCACGAGGCGCCCGACGGCATGCTCGACTACGAGGCGCTGATTGCCGGATCAGTACCGGTGCCCGACGTGTTCCGCGGTGGCGAGGACCTGGCGACCATCATGTACACGGGCGGCACCACCGGCAAGCCCAAGGGCGTGATGCAGTCGCACCTGAACCTGTGGGCGTCGGCGGTCTCACGCATGGCCGAGTTTCGCGCCGGCCACGGTACGTTCGTGTCGCTGCACGTGGCGCCGCTGTTCCACACCGCCGCGATGGCGCGGGCCGTCGGTCATATCGTGGCCGGAGACGTGCAGGTGATTCATCCCGGCTTTGTACCGGCAGCTGTACTGCAGACCATCGAGCAGGAGCGCATCGAGGAACTGATGATGGTGCCGACGATGCTGCAGGCCGTGCTCGACGATCCGTCGTTTGGCGATCACGACCTGTCGAGCCTGCAGCGCATCTACTACGGTGCCTCGCCGATTGCCGCCGGCGTGCTGGACCGTGCGCTGGCCGCCATGCCGGACATCGCGTTCTATCACGCCTACGGCATGACCGAGGCGTCGCCGGTCATCAGCGTCAATCCGCCCGATAACCATGGGCCGGCGGGCCGTGCCAGCGGCCTGTACCGTTCGGCCGGCCGCGCCAGCTTTGGCGTGACGATGCGCATCGTCGATCCGCAGGGCAACGAGGTGCCGCGCAATACGGTGGGCGAGATCATCGTGCGCGGCGCCAATATCACGCGCGGCTACTGGAATCGTCCGCAGGAGACCGCGCAGGCGCTGCGCGACGGCTGGCTTCATACCGGCGACGGTGGCTATATGGACGACAACGGCTACCTGTTCATCGTCGACCGGCTCAAGGACATGATCGTCACCGGCGGCGAGAACGTGTACTCGGCCGAGGTGGAGAGCGTGCTGTCGCTGCACCCGCAGGTGGCGAGTTGCGCCGTGATCGGTATTCCCGACGAGCGCTGGGGCGAGGCCGTGCACGCCGTGGTGGTGCCGCGCGCCGGCATGTCGCCCACCGATGCGGTGTTGCGCGAGCACTGCCGCGCCGCCCTGGCCAGCTACAAGTGCCCCAAGAGTTTCGAATTCCGGCCCGCGCTGCCGCTATCGGCCGCCGGAAAGATCCTCAAGCGCGATCTGCGCGAGCAGTACTGGCGCGGCCAGGCCCGCCAGGTGAGCTGAACCGGGTCCCCAATTCCCAACGTCCCCTATCTTCAAGGAAACGATCATGAGCAGGAAAGTGTTGGTTGCAGGTGTCGGCATGATTCCGTTCACCAAGCCCGGTGCCAGCGATGACTATCCGGTCATGGGCGCCAACGCCGCCCGCGCCGCGCTGGCCGATGCCCGCGTCGACTATGCGCTGGTGGAGCAGGCCTACGTGGGCTACGTGTACGGTGACTCCACGGCCGGACAGGCGGCCATCTATGGCGTGGGGTTGTCCGGCATTCCGGTCATCAACGTCAACAACAACTGCGCCACCGGGTCGACGGCGCTGTTCCTGGCGCGCCAGGCCGTAGCCAGCGGCGCGATCGAGTGCGCCATCGCGGTGGGCTTCGAGCAGATGGTGCCCGGCGCGCTGAAGGGCGCCTATACGGATCGGCCCTCGCCGATGGCGCGGTTCGTCGACGCGATGCAGGCCATCCAGGGCTTTGACGAAGCCGCGCCGCGTGCCGCCCAGTTCTTTGGCGGCGCGGGCCGCGACTACATCAAGGAGTACGACATCCGGCCCGACACGTTCGGCCGGATCTCGGTCAAGGCGCGCCAGCACGCCGCGCGCAATCCGTTTGCGGTGTTCCGGAACACGGTCACGCTGGAAGAAGTGATGGCGTCGCCCGCCGTCTTCGATCCGCTGACGCGGCTGCAGTGCTGCCCGCCGACCTGCGGTGCGGCGGCGGCAATCCTGTGTTCGGAGGAGTTCGCCAGGCGGCACGGCCTGGACACGCGTGTGGCAATCCGCGCCCAGTCGATGACCACTGACCGCAACAGCACGTTCGACGAAGGCGACATGCGCAAGGTGGTGGGCTACGACATGACCCGTGCGGCGGCGCAGGCGGTCTACGAGGCCGCCGGCGTGGCGCCCACCGATATCAACGTGGTGGAGCTTCACGACTGCTTCACCGCCAACGAACTGATCACCTACGAAGGGCTTGGCCTGACTCCCGAAGGCACTGCCGAGAAATTCATCATCGACGGCGACAACACATACGGCGGCCGCGTGGTGACCAATCCGTCCGGCGGCCTGCTGTCGAAGGGGCATCCGCTTGGCGCCACCGGCCTGGCGCAATGCGCCGAGCTGGTCTGGCAACTGCGCGGCCAGGCCCAGGACCGGCAGGTGCCGGGCGCACGGCTGGCGCTGCAGCACAACCTGGGGCTCGGCGGCGCCTGCGTGGTGACGCTGTACGAACGCCAGTAAGGAGCGCGCCGATGCTGGACACGAAACATATCGGCACGGTGGTGTCGCGTCACGTGGCGGAGGCGGAGGCCGGACGCCTGCGCTTCTTCGCCAAGGCCACGGGCCAGGCAGATGCGCGCTACACCGATGCCGAAGCGGCCAGGGCGGCAGGGTATCCGGGCCTGCCGGTGCCCCCGACCTTCCTGTTCTGCCTGGAAATGGAGGCGCCGAACCCGCGCGCCACGCTGGACCTGCTTGGCATCGATATCGGCCGCGTCCTGCATGGCGAACAGGCCTTCCGCTATCACCGCATGGCGTTTGCCGGCGAGCGGCTGCACTTCGAGATGCGCATCGCCGACATCTACGAGAAGAAGGGTGGCGCACTGGGCTTTGTGGTGCGCGAGACCCGCGTGACCGATGCCGATGGCGCCGCCGTGGCAGACCTGCGCAGCGTGGTGGTGGTGCGCAACAGCCAGGAGACAGCATGAACCCGGTTCGATTCGAGGCGCTGGAAGTGGGCAGCACGCTGCCGCCGTTCACCGCCGAGCCGCTGAGCCGGCTCACGCTGGCGCTCTATGCCGGGGCATCCGGCGACCACAACCCGATTCACGTCGACACCGACTTCGCCAGGCGCGCCGGCATGCCGGACGTATTTGCGCACGGGATGCTGTCGATGGCCTATCTGGGCCGCCTGCTGACCAACTGGGCGCCGCAGCACGCGATCCGCGAATTCTCGGTGCGTTTTGCGGCCATCACGCACGTGGGCGACGCGGTGTCGTGCACGGGCGTGGTCACGGAGAAGGATGAGGCGGCGGGGACGGTGCGCATCGCGCTGTCCACGCGCAACCAGCAGGGCGAAATCAAATTGACGGGCGAGGCGCTGATCGCGCCCGAACGCTGAATATCAAGGAGACAACACAATGAGCAAGCTCAATGGCAAGGTTGCCATCGTATCGGGTTCGGGCCGTGGCATTGGCCGCGAGATCGCGTTGAAGCTGGCGGGCGAGGGCGCCGCCGTGGTGGTCAATGACCTCGACGCCGAGCCGGCGAATGCCGTGGTGCGCGAGATCGTGGCGGCTGGCGGACGGGCCGTGGCCTGCACGGGCAGCGTCACCGAGGCCGATTTCGGCCAGCGCTTCGTGCAGACGGCGCTGCAGTCGTTCGGCGCGCTCGACATCATCGTCAACAACGCCGGCTATACGTGGGACAACGTGATCCAGAAGATGAGCGACGAACAGTGGTCGTCGATCATGGACGTGCACGTGACGGCGCCGTTCCGCATCCTGCGCGCCGCCGCCGACCATTTCAAGGAGACCGCCAGGGCCGAGGCCGACGCCGGCCAGGAGATCTTCCGCAAGGTGGTCAATATCTCGTCGGTATCGGGCGTGATGGGCAACGCCGGGCAGGCCAACTATTCGGCCGCCAAGGCCGCCATCAACGGGCTGACCCGCGCGCTGGCCAAGGAGTGGGGGCGCTACAAGGTCAACGTCAACAGCGTGGCCTTTGGCCTGATCAAGACGCGTCTGACCGAAGCCGTCGCCGGCGACGGTAACAGCGCGACGATCGATATCGCGGGCAAGGAGATCAAGGTGGGGGTCAATGCCCAGCTCATGAAGAACGTCGAGGCGATGATCCCAGTGGGGCGTGGCGGCACGCCAGCCGAGGCTGCCGGTGCGGTCTACCTGCTGTGCATTCCGGAGTCGAACTACATCAGCGGCCAGGTGCTGGTGGTGGGCGGCGGACGTCCCTGAACCGCGCGCAACGCAAAGGAGCACTGCCATGCCTAGCCCCCAGAGCCCGTGGATCACGGACGATCTTTCGATATTCCAGGATGCGATCCGCAAGTTCATCGAGCGCGAACTCGTGCCGCACGAAGAGCGCTGGTGGAAGCAGCAGCATGTGGACCGCGAGACCTGGCGCAAGGCCGGCGAGGTTGGCATGCTCTGCGCCAGCATCCCCGAAGCCTATGGCGGCGGGGGCGGGTCTTTCGCGCACGAGGCGATCATTGCCTACGAACAGGCGCGCGCCATGGCAACCAGCCTGGGCACCAATGTGCACAGCGCCATCGTGGCGCACTACATCCTGCGCTATGGTTCCGAGGCTCAGAAGCAGCGGTGGCTGCCGAAGATGGCGACCGGCGGGATGGTTGGTGCGATTGCGATGTCAGAGCCCGGCGCGGGATCCGATCTGAAGAGCGTCAAGACGCGGGCGGTGCGCGATGGCGCGCACTACGTCATCAACGGTTCGAAGACGTTTATCTCGAACGGCCTGCTGGCCGACCTGATCCTGGTGGTGGTCAAGACCGATCCGGACAAGGGCGCCAAGGGCGTGTCGATCGTGGTGCTGGAGACGGCCGGCCTGGAGGGTTTCCGGCGCGGCCGCGTGCTGGAGAAGATCGGCCAGAAAGGGCAGGACACCGCCGAGCTGTTCTTCGACAACGTTCGCGTGCCCTGCGAAAACCTGCTGGGCGACGAGGAGGGGCGCGGCTTCTACCAGTTGATGCAGCAGCTGCCGCAGGAGCGCATGATCATCGCACTGGGCGCGCTGGGGTCGATGGAGCGCGCACTGGAAACCACGGTGGCCTATGTGCGCGACCGCCAGGTCTTCGGGGCTCCGCTGCTTGAGATGCAGAATACGCGCTTCAAGCTGGCCGAGTGCAAGACGCACGCAACGGTGGCGCGTGCCTTTGTCGACGACTGCATGGGCAAGGTGCTGCGCGGCGAGCTGACACCCGAGACGGCTGCCATGGCGAAGTGGTGGTGCACGCAGAAGAGCTGCGAGATCATCGACGAATGCCTGCAGCTGCACGGCGGCTACGGCTACATGGCCGAGTATCCGATCGCCCGGCTCTACGTCAACGCGCGCGTGGGCAAGATCTACGGCGGATCGAACGAGATCATGAAGGAACTGATCGCGCGGACGTTGTAGATCTACCCCCGGGGTTTTTTCTCCCCTCTCCCACGCATGGGAGAGGGGAGCCCATTCAGCAATCAATCCAGCAACCCTCTCGCCCTCGCAATGGCTACCACCTCGGTGCGGCTTTGCGCGCCAAGCTTGGCGCTGATGCGGCGCAGGTGCGACTTCACGGTCAGTTCCGAAACGAAGAGCTTCTCGGCAATCGCGCGATTGCGGTGGCCCAGCGAGAGCATCCGCAGGACATCGAGTTCGCGGGCCGTCAGGGCGTCCAGGCCTGAGTCCGGTGCCACCGGGCTTTCTGCCGGCGATGGCGATGCCGATGGCACGGGCGCGGCAGTGATTTCCGGCATCCCCATGCGCGCCAGCAGCGCCGGCACGAACGTCGCGGCCACGCCGGACACCGCATGATTGCGTTGCGCTGCCATCCAGCGCTGCAGCAGGCGGGCCAGCCTGTCGCCTTCGTCGACGAACGTGCGGATCAGTCCTTCGTGGCTGGCAAGGCGCAGTGCGGCGGTCAGTGCAACGAAGGCGGCCCGTTCGTCGCCCACGGCATCGAGCGCCATCGCATGCAGCAGCCGCAACTTGATCAGGCGCCAGTGGCGCTGCTGCGCCGTGGCGGCGGCAATGGCGACCGCCAGGGCATCGCACAGCGCCTGATCGGCGCCACGGGCGATGTCGAGCCGCCAGCGCGCCACCGACGGGGTGTCCACTTCATTGCCGTAGCCGGCGTCGTCGAGCGCTTCCCAGGCGCCGTGCGCCTGCGCGGCATCCAGCGACTGAGCGGCGGCATCGAGCGCGCCGTCGAGCGTCGCCACGCGTGCACGTTCGAGCCATGCCGAGCACAGCGCGCGTTGCGACTGCACCTGGCGCCCCAGTTCATCAAGCTCGTGCAGGCGGCGGTGCCAGAGGTCGCGGTCGCCGCGCACCAGGGCAATCCGGGCACTGAGGATATGGCAGGTCGTCATCGAGTCGACGGGGCCCGTCATCTTGGCGAACGGCAGCGTGTCGTTCACAAAGCGCGCGGCTTCGTCGATCTGGTCCGATTCATAGAGCAGCAGGCCCAGGATCACGCCGGCCGCGGCGCGGCCACCGGTGACCGCATCGGGACGCTCGTGCCATGCCTGCTGGGCGGTGCGCAGCCGGGCCATCGAGCGGCCAAGCCTGCCGTGGATCAGGTCGATGATGCTCTCCAGGCAATCGGCCACGCTGCGCAGCAACGCGGCGCCCGGGGCCGGCCCGGGCCTGCCACTGGCGCCCGCATGGGCCAGCACCTGGCGGGCCTCGTCGTGCCGGCGCCCGGACACCAGGCCGTACGCCACCGAGTTGGTCAGCATCCAGTACTGGAATGAGTCGTCGGGCGGCAGGCGGTCGAGCAGGGGCAGGCCGGTGCGGCGGCAGGCATCGATCTGATCCGTCATCGCGAACAGCACGCAGCGCAGCGTCTCGGCCTGCAGCAGCACCGCCTCGCGTGCCGCATCGGCAACGGTGTCGTCGGCGATCTGCTGGACCGTGGACATGGCTTCGTCGAAGCGGCGGTTCAGCAGCAGGGCCCATGCCGCGCTGATGCGGACGCGCGGGTCGGCGGTACGCAGCTTGTCGCGCACCAGGTCGAACCAGCGGGACAGCAACCGGACACGCCCGTTGTTGAGCAGTGCGTCGGCGTGCAGGGCCATCAGTTCGATGGCTTCGCCGTGCAGGCCCGCGCGCAGCAGATGATCGATGGCGGGGACGGGCCGGTCGGCTGCCAGATACCAGCGCGCCGCCGCGGCATGCAGCGCGGTTTCGCGCGCGGGGTCAAGCGTGTGCAGCCGATGCTGCAGGAAGCTGGCAAACAGGCTGTGGTAGCGGTATTCGTCGTGCTCGCCGTTGAGCGGGAACAGGAACAGGTTGTTGCGCTCCAGCGTGGACAGCATGGCCTGGCTGTCGGCGCGTCCCAGGATCGCATCGCAGAGCGGCGCCGACAGCTGCGACAGGATGCTGGTTTCCAGCAGGAAGCTGCGCACCGCCGCGCTTTGCCCGCCGAGGATGTCCTCGGCAAGATACTCGGCCAGTTCGGTGTTCGATCCCGAGAACGACGAGACAAAGCGGCCGTAGTCGGTGCGCTGCCGCAGCGACAACGTGGCGAGGAAAATCGCCGTGGCCCAGCCCTCGGTGTAGCGGTGCAGCCTGGAGATTTCGGCATCGCCCAGCGGGATTCCGCATTTCTCGCGGATGAATACCGTGGCCTCGGGCAAGGTGAACCGCAGGGCGCCGGGCTGCAGTTCGAGCAGGTGGCCGCGCGCGCGGATGCGGCCAAGGCCCAGCGCCGGGGTCGTGCGCGACGCCACCACCAGCGTGCCGATGGGCGGCAGCGATTCCAGCAGGAGCTGCACGAAGTTCAGCACCGGTTCGCTCTGGATCGTCTCGAAGTCGTCCAGCAGGATCGCGAACGGCGTCTTCTGCGAAGCCACGGTGGCGATCACGCTGGCCGCCAGCCGTTCGGCCGAGGCGGGCGCCTGCCCGTTGTCGGGCTCCAGCGCGCGCAGGCCGGCGCCAAGATGCCCCAGAAAGCGGGGCAGGTCGTTGTCGGCGGCGTCCAGCCGCAGCCATGCCGTGGTGTGCCCCAGCGCCTGCCGCGCGGCCACGTATTGCTGCATCAGCGTTGTCTTGCCGAAGCCGGCCGGCGCACGGATCAGCAGCAGCCGTGCGCTGTGCGCGGCCAGCATGCTTTCCACAAGGTCCGGACGTGCCAGATGGGAATCGGCACAGGCCGGTGGCACCAGTTTCGACGCAACAATCGTCGGCATCGTCGGCATCGCCTGTGGCCTCGCTGTGCCATCGGCGTCGTGCCGCCGCGCACCCGGCGGGCTGGGCTGCATGGCGGAAAGTCTCCTGGATCGATGTTCTTGTGGACGCGATTGTTACATGGGTTTCGCGCGCATGGATACCCGGGCCCGCCCCCGGTTAGCGGCAGGCGAAGGCCCGATTCGCAAATCGCAAATACGCATTGCGGCGCCCCCGTACTATCGTTGGTCGCCGTGTTTCCCGATGACTTCCAGACTCCAAGATGACCTTTGCATCCGTGGCGCCCGCATCGACCCTGATCCGCTCTCCGCACTGGCCCGCCGGACTCCCGCGCACGATCCACGTACCGGCCACCAGCCTCGGCTACAACGTCGAGCACGCTGCGCGCCGCTATCCGGCCAAGACGGCGATCCAGTACTTCGGCACGGCCATCACGTACGCGCGCCTGCTGGAAGACATCGAACGCCTGGCCGGATATCTGCAGCGGGATTGCGGCGTAAAGCCCGGCGACCGCGTGATGCTGAGCGCGCAGAACTGTCCGCAATACATCATTGCCAGTTACGCAATTCTGCGCGCCGAGGCCGTGCTCGTGCCTGCCAACCCCATGTGGCTGACGGGGGAAATCGAACACGTGGCCGCCGACAGCGGCGCGCGCGTGGTCATCGTGGCCGAAGATCTCTACGCGCAACTTGCACCGCTGCATGGCACGGCCATCGAGCGCGTCATCACCTTTGCCTATGCGGATGGGCTCGACGACGACGGCGGCCTGCCCGTGCCCGGCTGGGTGCGCGAACGCCTGGACCTGCCGGTGTCGGACATGGCGGGCCCGGCCACCACCTGGACAACGGCGATGGCGGCGCAGCGCGCGCCGGCGCCGCACCAGGCTGGCCCGGAAACGCTGGCGCTGCTGGCCTACACATCGGGCACCACCGGACGGCCGAAAGGCTGCATGCACACGCATCGCTCGCTGATGTGCGCGGCGGCGGGCTCGCAGGTGTGGCGCGCGAATGGGCCCGAGAGCGTGTTCCTGGCCGTGGCGCCGATGTTCCATATGCTCGGCCTGCAGAACGGCGTGCACGCGCCGCTGTATCTGGGCGCGACCATCGTCCTGATGCCGCGCTGGGATGCACCGCTGGCGGCGGCGCTGATCGAACGCTTCCGGGTCAGCAACTGGAATGCGCCGCCGGCGATGCTGGTGGACTTCTTCGCGCAGCCCGGCATCGAAGGCCGCGACCTGTCGAGCCTGTCATTCCTTGGCGGCGGGGGCGCGGCCATGCCCGAAGCGGTTGCCACCACGCTTCAGACGCGCTTCGGTTTGCCTTACGTGGAGGCGTATGGCATGACCGAGACGGCCGCGTTCATCCTGTCGAATCCGCGCCATCGCGCCAAGCGCGAGTGCCTGGGCGTGGCGACATTCGGCGTGGACGCCCGCGTGGTGGACCCGGCCACGTTCGCGGAACTGCCGGCCGGCGAGACCGGCGAGATCGTGCTGCACGGCGGGCAGATCATGCGTGGCTACTGGCGCAACCCCGAGGCCGACGCAGAGACCTTTATCGAAATCGACGGCAAGCGCTTCCTGCGCACGGGCGACCTGGGCTACGTGGACGACGAGGGGTACTTTTTCATGCGCGACCGGCTCAAGCGCATGATCAACGCCAACGGCTACAAGGTGTGGCCGGCCGAGGTGGAAAGCATGCTGTACGGGCATCCGGCCATCCACGAAGCCTGTGTGGTGGCCGCACAGGACGCCCGGCGCGGCGAGACGGTCAAGGCAGTGGTGGTGCTCAAGCCCGGGTCGTCCGGCGCACCGGGCACGGACGAGGCATCGATCATTGCGTGGTGCCGCGAGCACATGGCGACCTACAAGGTGCCCCGCATCGTCCGCTTCATGCACGCGCTGCCCAAGTCGGGCACGGGCAAGATCCAGTGGCGGGTGCTGCAGGAAATGGACGACCGACCGGCGGATTGTTGATTTCATATCAACATTTATTCGCCGATACACGGCTTAATCGGCAAAGGTAGCTTCGGCATACTGCGGTCATCCCAGCAAGGACCGAGTCCGCAATTCACAGGAGTTACCGATGAGCATCCCGTCTTTTGGTGTTGGCACGTTTCGTCTGACTGGCCAGGCCGCCGTGGATTCGGTGCGTAACGCGCTGGACCTGGGCTATCGGGCCGTCGATACCGCGCAGATCTATGGCAACGAGGCCGATGTCGGCCAGGCCATCGGCGAAAGCGGTGTCAAGCGTGACGCGCTGTTCGTGACCACCAAGATCTGGACGGCCAACTACGCCGCCGACAAGCTGGTGCCCAGCCTGCGCGAGAGCCTGGACAAGCTGCGCACCGACTACGTGGACCTGACGCTGATCCACTGGCCGGCCCCGGACAACGGCGTATCGCTGCCCGAATTCATGGCTGCGCTGGCCGAGGCCAAGGCACGCGGCCTGACGCGCCAGATTGGCGTGTCGAACTTCAATATTGCGCTGACGCAGCAGGCCATCGACGTGGTGGGCCAGGGCGAGATCGCGACCAACCAGATCGAACTGAGCCCGTACCTGCAGAACCGCAAGCTCGTGGCTTACCTGAAGGAACAGGGCATTGCCGTGACGTCGTACATGACGCTTGCCTACGGCAAGGTGCTGAAGGACGCGGTGCTGGCGCGCATCGCGGAGCGGCACAACGCCACGGTGGCGCAGGTGACGCTGGCCTGGGCGCTGCAGCTTGGTCATGCGGTGATTCCTTCGTCGACCAAACGCGAGAACCTGGCCAGCAACCTGCTGGCGCGCGACCTGAAGCTCGATGCCGACGACATGGCGGCCATCGCGGCGCTGGAGCGCAACGGCCGCGAGGTCAGCCCCGAAGGGTTGGCCCCGGTGTGGGACTGATCCCTTAGCCGGGAAAATCGAGCCGTCGTCTCCGATAAGCGAACGGCAACGGGGGGTGCGCCACATAGCAACCGCGCGCGAGTCGGTTCCGCGCATCCTTCGTCTCGTTGGTGCGTACCGTGGTGCAGGGTCGACGCCGACACCTTACTCATCGCCCACTGTCGTGGCGAGGCTGGCGCTGCGGCCGGCCCCGCCTCAATAAGAGGCGACCGTTCCAGGAGACATCCATGAGAAATCGGCTTCGTGCCGGGCGGCTCGCGCTCGCCCCTATCGTTCGCTTTTCGGCCACGTCGGTGCTGGCGTGGCTAACCCTCTGCGTGGCAACCGCCGGCCTGGCGGGCTGCGGCGGCGACGGCAGTTCCACCGCTTCATCGGGCAGCAGCACGACCACCACATCCCCCGGCACGGGCACAACGACCACCACCACGTTGCAGGTGGTGGCGCCCGTGGTGGACTGCGCAAAGCTGGCGTCGGTGGACCTGACCGACATCGGCGGTGCGGGCAGCACGATTGCATCGGCCACGGTTACCACCGCAACGGTCAATGGCGCATCGGTGCAGTTCTGCACGGTCAAGGGCACGCTGGCGCCAGCCAACACGTTCGAGGTGGCGCTGCCGGTCAGCACCTGGACGCAACGCTTTGCCGAACTGGGCTGCGGCGGCCTGTGCGGCAACCTCAGCGATCCGACCAAGCAGAGTTCGTTCAGCTTCAGCTACAACTGCCCGCTGGTACAGCAGGGCGGCTTTGCGACGGCGGCAACCGACATGGGCCACACCGGCGCGGATGCCACGTGGTCGTCAGACCCGCAGAAGCAGGCCGACTTTGCCTATCGCGGCCAGCACATCACCACGCTGGCGGCCAAGAAGCTGATCCAGACGTACTACGGCCAGCCGCAGAAGCATGCGTACTTCGTGGGCTGCTCCGATGGTGGCCGCGAAGCGCTGATGGCCGCGCAACGGTATCCGAACGACTACAACGGCATCATTGCCGGCGCGCCGGCCGCGCACTTCCAGACGCAGAACTCGCTCTATCACGGCTGGAACGTGATCTCGAACAGCACCACTGGCGACAACGCCGGCAATGTCGTGCTGTATGCCGACAAGGCCAAGGTGCTGCACCAGGCCGTGGTGGCTGCCTGCGGCGGCACCAGCGGCGCGCCCGACGGGCTGCTGGCGGACCCGCGCGTGTGCCATTTCAATCCGGTCTCGATCCAGTGCGCGGCAGGCGCCGCCGACACCAGCAAGTGCCTGACGGCAGCCGAGGTTGCCACCGCCAACCAGATCTACAGCGGCCCGTTCGACACCACCAACGGCAAGCGCATGCTGGCCGGCTCGCCGCAATTCGGCTCGGAGGCCAACTGGATTGGCGTGGAAGTGCCCAGCTCGAATTCGACCGACCCCGCCGTGCCGGTGACCAGCCTGTTCAGCAACATGATCGTGACGGGTGCCTATAACCTGATCTTCACGGGCTCGCCCACCATGCCGAATATCAACACGTTCGGCTATCACGATGCCAGCTTCTTCACCGACTACCTGCTGGCCAATCATTCGCTGAACGATGCGACCAACCCCGACCTGTCCGCCTTCCAGAAGGCCGGCGGCAAGCTGATCCTGTGGCACGGCTGGGCCGACCAGCATATCTCGCCGCTGTTCACCATCGCCTACTACGAGGCGATGCAGAGCACGATGGGCGCATCGGCGGTCGACGGGTTTGCGCGGATGTACCTGATCCCCGGCGTCAGCCACTGCGGCGGCGGCGAGGGCAACCCCAATATCGATCTGGTATCGCGCGTCACCGCCTGGGTGGAGCAAGGCACCGCTCCCAACGACGTGATGACCTACCAGACCGATGCGACGACCAACGCCGTGACGGCGTCGCGGCCCGTGTATCCGTACCCGGCGGTTGCCAAATACAAGGGCTCGGGCGACTGGCGCGACGGTACCAACTACACGCAAGGCGCCGCGCTGTACAACGTTGCCACCGCGCCTTGGGCGGGATCCAGCTTCTACACGCCGTACGCAGCCCAGATGCGCGGGGTGGCGGCACCCTGACCGGTGGTTTGCGCCCCGCTCCTGACGGCTGGAGAGGGGCGCACAGGGCGTACGGCCGCCTGCCTGATTGTTGATTCCAGTTCAAAGGTATTTCGTCGATTCGCGGCTTAATCTGCAAACGACAAATCGGCACACTGTGTCCATTCCGATCTTCCCGATCGATCCACACAGGAGTTTCCGATGAGCAATCCTTCGATCGACACCGCTTCGCCAGCGCCGCTGTTCCAGCCCTGCGCGCTGGGCGGGCTGGCACTGCCCAACCGCATCGTGATGCCGCCGATGACGCGCTCGCGCGCCAGCCAGCCTGGCGATGTGCCCAACGACCTGATGGCCGAGTACTACGCGCAGCGCGCTGGCGCTGGCCTGATCGTCAGCGAAGGCACGTGGATTTCGCCGCTGGGCAAGGGCTATGCATGGACCCCGGGCATCCACACGCCCGAGCAGGTGGCGGGCTGGCGCAAGGTGACCCGCGCCGTGCATGCCGCCGGCGGACGCATCTTCGCCCAGCTCTGGCATGTGGGCCGGCTCAGCCATATCAGCCTGCTCGACGGCCAGTCGCCGGTATCGTCGTCGGCCATCCAGGCAGCGGGCGTCAACGTCTTCGTGGCCGAGCGCGACGGCACGCCGGGCTTCGTGCAGGCATCGCAGCCGCGTGCGCTGCGCGTGGAAGAGATCCATGCGATCGTCGACGAATACCGCCAGGCCGCGCGCAACGCCATGGCGGCCGGGTTCGACGGGGTGGAACTGCACGCGGCCAATGGCTACCTGGTGAACCAGTTCATCGATTCCGGGGCCAACAACCGCACGGACGAATACGGCGGATCGCTGGATAACCGGCTGCGTTTCCTGGGCGAAGTGGCCCAGGCGCTGATCGAAGGCACGGGCAGCAAGGATCGGGTCGGTATCCGCCTGGCGCCGCTGACCACGCTGAATGGCTGCGTCGACGCCGATCCGGAAACCACCTATACGGCGGCGGCCAGGCTGCTGGGCGAACTTGGCGTGGGCTACATCCACATTGCCGAAGCCGACTGGGACGATGCCCCGCATATGCCGCTGGCGTTCAAGCAGCGCCTGCGCGAGGTGTTCCCGGGCACCCTGATCTACGCCGGCAAGTACACCGCCGAACGCGCCAACGCCGCGTTGCGCGAAGGCTGGGCCGACCTGATCGCCTTTGGCCGCCCGTTCGTGGCCAATCCGGACCTGCCGGAGCGCCTGCGCGCCGGCGCCGCGCTCACCCCGCACGACCGCAACACGCTGTTCGGCGGCGGGGCACAGGGGCTGACCGACTATCCCGCGCTGGCTGCCAAGGCCGCCTGAGACATAACGAGCGGTTCGAGCGGGGCAGGGCAGGCGCCGGCAAGGCGCCTGAGGCCACGGCAAAACGGGGGTGCGCGGACGGACCCAATGGAACTCATAGCCGTTTCCCGAGTCCATTGTTGCGTTCGGTTACAATGCTGTACCGCAGCAATGTCGCCGGCATTGTCTGCCAAATGTCTGCAATCACGCCCCCATCTTGTTACGTTTCGTTCTCTTCCTGCTGACTGCCATGTGCCTGTCCGCGCTGTCCTTTTCGGCAGCGGCGAACGTGCGTGCGGGTGCGCCACAGGCAGGGCAGGCGATACAGGTGGCTGATGTGACGCAAGCGGCGCAAGCGACGCAAGCGGCACATGGGGCCCTGGCGGCCGATGCCGCGGACGCGCCCGACTACGCCATGCTGGCTACCGGCGACGATCTCGCCCAGCTGGTGCTGCCCGGCGATCCCGACTTCGGTGCCGACGATGACGCCGTCGACGACGGCCCGCCGCCGGGCTACTGCAATATCTGGTCGGCTGACCTGCTCGATCCGCTCGACCTGTTCGACGCGGTCGACGAAACCAGCGCCCTGTTTGTCCTCCCCAATTTCGAACTCGCTGAATCCGTCAGCGACCGGTTCCAGGCGCCCACGGCGCGTACCACGTTCGAGTCCGAAGGCCTGTTCCGGCCGCCCAATCTCCTCGCCTGAGTCTCCAGGCCACCGTCGGCGGCTGATGCCGGACGGTGCGCCTATCCCTTGCCCTTGCGCCCCGTAATGCCCGCGACCGCTCCGTGTCGCGGCTGAAAGCGTTTGCCGTTTGCCCCCCCGGTGTCCTGATGCCGGGCGGCGCGCGGCGCGCCTGTCGTGGGTGGCCGGGCAAGCCGTACCGTTTGAACCATTCCGACATGAAGACCAAGAAATCGTTGACCTGGGTCGCGTCGCTGTCGTTCGTGGCGGCACCGGCCTGGGCCGCCCAGCCCGTGCCGGCCAGTGCCTCCGCGAACATGGCCCATACCGGGACGCAGGCCGAGGCAGGCCAGTTGCCGGCTGCAAGACAGGCCCCGACCGCGACACCGACCACGGCACCCGGCATGAAGCTGGCGGCCAAGGCCATGCCGCGTGCCACCACGCCCGCGGCCGAGAACTTCGCGTTGCCGCAGCTGCTGGAACTCGCGCAATCGACCAACAAGGGCGCAGAGGCCGCGCAGGCCAATGTGGACGCCGCCACCGCGGCGATCAGCAGCGCCCGTGCCTATCCGAACCCGCAGGTGGAAGTGATGTACGGACGGCTGTCCGGCAAGCAGCCGGGCGTGACCAGCGGTAACGCACCGTCGTACGCCGTCGTGCAGAAGTTCGACTATCCGAACCAGCGCAACCTGCGCCAGCAGATGGCCGGCCGTGGGCTGGAGGCATCCGAGGCCCAGCGCCAGACCTTCCGTGCCGAACTGGCCGCGCGGGTCAAGACGGCGTACTTCCAGGTGCTGCGGCGCGAAACCGAACTTGCTGCCGCGCGCGAGGACCTGAACCTGATGCGCCAGATCCAGGAGCGCGCCAAGGTGCGTGTGGGCGTGGGCGAGGCGCCGCGCTACGAGCTGATCAAGGCCGATACCGAACTGCTGGCCGCGCAGAAGACGCTGCAGACAGCGGAACTGCGCGTCGACCAGTCGAAGGCCTCGCTGCGGCAGCAGGTGGGTGGTGCCATGCCGATGCGCTTCGGGCTGACGGGCAGCCTGGCGAATACGCCAGACGTGCCCAACCTGGCCGTGCTGCGCGACGGCATGCAGGCCAGCAACGCCGAGCTGAACCAGCGCCGCAGCGAACTGGAACGCGCCCGCCTGGGGGTGGACTACCAGCGCTCGCTGCGCTGGCCCGAGGTGTCGCTGCGCGCCAGCACCGATCGCCAGCCGGACAACAACGTCTCGCAGATCGGCCTGGTGATGACGATCCCGTTGTGGGACCGCCGCAGCGGCCCCGTGGGGGAAGCCACGGCGCAGGCCACGCAGGCCCGCACCGCGCTGGAGGCGCGCGAGTTCGAACTCGCGCAGGAGCTTGATACCGCCTACCAGCAGTACGAGATCACGCAGGCGCAGGTCACCGCGCTGGAATCGGGCATCGTGCGCGAAGCCGAGTCGGCGCTGGGCGTGGCGGAAGCCGCCTACCGCTTTGGCGAGCGGGGCATTCTCGACTATCTCGACGCCCAGCGCGTGCTGCGCAATGCGCGCAGCGAACTGATCAACGCGCAGTACGAGCTGCAGATCGCCGCCATCCAGATCGAAAAGCTCATGTCGGCCACGCCTGGCGCAGCTGCCGTCGTGCCCTCCCGGCCCGTCTCCCAGAATCTGAACTGAACATGCGTCCCTCTCATTCCCTGCTTTCGATTGCCGCCGCCGCCGTGATGGTGATGTCGCTGGCCGGCTGCTCCAAGGAACCCGAAGCCGTTGCCGAGGCGCCCAAGCTGCCGCCCGGCATCGTCAAGGCCGAAGACAACCTGCAGAAGACCCTCAAGGTCGCGCCCGTGGCAGCGTCCCCGTTCAGCGAGATGCTGCGCGTGGCGGGCCGTATCGACTTCGACGAACAACGCGTCTCGCGCATCGGCGCCACCGTCACCGGCCGTGTGACCGACCTCTACGCCATCCTGGGCCAGGAAGTGAAGGCCGGCCAGGTGCTGGCCCGCCTGCACAGCAGCGAACTCGGTGCCGCGCAGATGGCCTTCCTGAAGGCCGAGGCCCAGAACGACCTGCAGGCCCGCAACGCCGAACGCGCGCGCCAGCTGTTCGACGCCGATGTGATCGGCCGTGCCGAACTGCAGCGCCGCCAGAGCGAATACGCGATTGCCGCCGCCGAGATGCGCGCCTATCGCGACCAGCTGCGCGTGCTGGGCATGTCCGCGCAGGCCATTTCCACGCTGGCGAAGAACGGCAGCATCGAATCGTATTCGCCGGTGTTCTCCAGCATCAGCGGCACCGTGGTGGAGCGCAACGTGGCCCAGGGCCAGGTGGTGCAGCCGGCCGATGCGCTGTACACCGTGGCAGACCTGTCGCGTGTCTGGGTGGTGGCCGAGGTGCCCGAGCAGCAGGCCGCCCAGGTGGCCGAGGGCCAGGCTGTCGACATCGAGGTGCCGTCGCTTGCCAATACCAATGGCCGGATTACCGGCAAGCTGATCTACGTGGGCCGCACCGTGAACCCGCAATCGCGCACGGTACTGGTCCGTACCGAGCTGGAGAACAAGGAAGGGCGCCTGAAGCCGGCCATGCTCGCCAGCATGCTGATTGCGGGCAAGCCCATCGATACGCTGGTGGTGCCCGGCTCTGCCGTGGTGCGCGACGGCAACGACGAACAGGTCTACGTGGAAACGGCGCCCGGCCAGTATCGCCTGACCAAGGTGAAGCTGGGCTCGGAGAGCGACGGCATGCGCGTGGTGCAGGGCGGAATCAAGGCGGGCGACCGCGTGGTCGTGGAGGGCGCGTTCCACCTCGACAACGAGCGCAAGCGCCTGGAACAGGGGTAAGCCGCCATGATGACATCGCTTGTGGAAGCCGCGATCAAGCAGCGGCTGGTGGTGTGCGTGGTGGCGGTGGTGCTGTTCTTCTTTGGCCTGCGCGCGGCTGGCAAGCTGTCGGTCGATGCATTCCCGGACGTGACCAACGTCCAGGTGCAGATCGCCACCGAAGCCACCGGCCGTTCGCCCGAAGAGGTGGAGCGCTTTGTCACCGTGCCCATCGAAATGTCGATGACGGGCCTGCCCGGACTCGAGGAGATGCGCTCGCTGAACAAGGCCGGCCTGTCGCTGATCACGCTCGTGTTCACGGACAAGACCGACGTCTATTTTGCGCGGCAGCTTGTCATGGAGCGGCTGATCGAGGTATCGGGCCGCATGCCGGAAGGCGTGACGCCGGTGCTGGGGCCGGTGTCCACCGGCCTGGGCGAGGTCTACCAGTACACGCTGGACCGCCCCGACGACGGTGACCGCGAACTGACGCAGGAAGAGCTGGCCGAGCGCCGGATCGCGCAGGACTGGGTGGTGCGCCCGCTGCTGCGCTCGATCCCGGGCGTGGCCGAAATCAACTCGCAGGGTGGGTACGTGCGGCAGTACCAGGCACTGGTCAACCCGGAGCGGATGCGCCACTACGAGGTGGGCCTGCAGCAGGTGTACCAGGCGCTGGCACGCAACAATGCCAACTCGGGTGGCGGCGTGCTGCCGCACTACGCCGAGCAGTACCTGATCCGCGGTGTGGGCCTTGCCAAGGGCGTGGACGATATCGGCAGCATCGTGCTCAAGGAGGTCAACGGCACGCCGGTCTACCTGCGCGATGTGGCGCAGGTGACGATCGGCCACGAGGTGCGCCAGGGGGCCGTGGTCAAGAACGGCCAGACCGAAGCCGTGGGCGGCATCGTGATGATGATGCGCGCCGGGAACGCCAAGGAAGTGGTGAGCCGGGTCAAGGCGCGCGTGGCAGAGATCAATGCCAAGGGCATGATCCCCGGCGGCCTGCAGATCGTGCCGTACTACGACCGCAGCGAACTGGTGGACGCCGCGTTGTGGACGGTCACCAAGGTGCTGCTCGAAGGCGTGGTGCTGGTGGTGATCGTGCTGTTCCTGTTCCTGGGCGACGTGCGCTCGTCGGTCATCGTGCTGGCGACGCTGGTGCTGACGCCATTGCTGACGTTCATGGTCATGAACCGGATCGGGCTGTCGGCCAACCTGATGTCGCTGGGCGGGCTGGCCATCGCCATCGGCCTGATGGTGGACGGCTCGGTGGTGGTGGTCGAGAACGCGTTCGAGCGGCTGGGCCATGCGGACAAGTCGGGGCTGACCCGCAACCAGATCCTCGTCAAGGCCGTGCAGGAAGTGGCCACGCCGGTGATCGTGGGCGTGGGCATCATCATCCTGGTGTTCCTGCCGCTGATGACGCTGCAGGGCATGGAAGGCAAGATGTTCGCGCCGCTGGCGATCACGATCTCGATTGCGCTGGCGATCTCGCTGTTCCTGTCGCTGACGCTGTCGCCGGTGCTGTCGTCGTACCTGCTCAAGGGCGGCGCCGAGCATGACACGCGCGTGATCGCGTTCATGAAGCGTCACTACCTGCGCATGCTGCATTGGTCCCTGCTCAACAGCAAGAAGACCGTGCTGTCGGCGGTGGGCCTGTTCGTGGCCACGGTGATGATCGTGCCGATGCTCGGGACGTCGTTCATTCCGGAAATGAAGGAAGGCTCGATCGTGCCCGCGCTGGATCGCGTGCCGAACATCTCGCTGGAAGAGTCGATCAAGCTCGAACGCCAGGCCAACAAGCTGGTGCTGGAGGTGCCGGGCGTGAAGTCGGTGGTGTCCGGCGTGGGCCGTGGCGAAAGCCCGGCCGACCCGCAGGGCCAGAACGAGTCGACGCCGATCGCCAGCCTCAAGGACCGCGACGAGTGGCCCGACGGCTGGACGCAGGACGACATCGCCAACGCCATCCGCGAGAAGCTCAAGGCCATTCCGGGCGTGCAGATCGTGATGGCGCAGCCGATTTCCGATCGCGTGGACGAGATGGTCAGCGGCGTGCGTTCGGACATCGCCGTGAAGATCTTCGGCGACGACCTCGACAAGCTTCGCGGGCTGGCCGGCGAGATCGCGCGCGTGGCGGGCGGCATCAAGGGCGCGGAGGATGTGCGGATCGAGCGGATCTCGGGCCAGCAGTACCTGTCGATCGAAATCGATCGCCAGGCGATTGCGCGTTACGGGCTGAACGTGTCGGACATCCACGACATCATCGAGATCGCCATCGGCGGCAAGCGGGCCACGGACATCTTCGAGGGCGAGCGCCGCTTTGCGGCGGCGGTGCGCCTGCCGGAGGAGTTCCGCGGCAACGTGCAGGCCATTCGCAACCTGCTGGTGCAGGCGCCCGATGGCGTGCAGGTGCCGCTGCAGAGCGTGGCGAAGATCGAGGTCAGCGATGGCCCCGCGCAGATCAGCCGCGAAATGGCCAAGCGCCGCGTGGTGGTGATGATCAACGTGAAGGACCGCGACCTGGGCGGCTTCGTGGCGGAGCTGCAGTCCGCCACCGAGTCCAAGGTCAAGCTGCCGGAGGGCTACTACTACGAGTGGGGCGGCCAGTTCCAGAACATGGAACGCGCCATGGGCCACCTGAAGCTGATCGTGCCGATCACCATCGCCGCGATCTTCTTCCTGCTGTTCCTGCTGTTCAACTCGCTGCGCTTTGCCACGCTGATCATCACGGTGCTGCCGTTTGCATCGATCGGCGGCATCATCGCGCTGTTCGTCACCGGCGAGTACCTGTCGGTGCCGGCGTCGGTGGGCTTTATTGCGCTATGGGGCATGGCGGTGCTGAACGGGGTGGTGCTGGTGTCGTACATCCGCACGCTGCGCGAGTCGGGCATGTCGCTGCGCAATGCGGTGGTGCGCGGTGCCACGCAGCGTTTCCGGCCGGTGATGATGACGGCCACCATCGCCATGCTGGGCCTGGTGCCGTTCCTGTTCTCGACCGGTCCGGGTTCAGAGGTGCAGCGGCCGCTGGCCGTGGTGGTGATTGGCGGGCTGATCACGTCGACGCTGCTGACGCTGGTGATGGTGCCCACGCTGTACCGCTGGTTCGACGACCGCAAGCCCGAACCGCGCGACATGTCGGTGTAATGGCGTGAGCGCGTAAGGAATTTCTGCCGCAGTACAATGGCAACCGGCCGGCATGCATCGCGCGTGCCGGCCGTTTTCGTTCTGGAGTACATCTGTGACAACACACATGCGCCGCAAGCTCGTGACGTCCCTGGCCTGCGTGGCGATCGGGCTGCCGATGGTGGCAGCCGCCGCCGACGCCCCCGTCAACATCGAAATGGGCCAGCGTGGCGGCCGGCCCGAAGCGCCCGAGGCGCCGGTGGCCTGCATGGAGGCCGTCAAGGCCAAACTGCCGAATCCCGACAAGTTCCGCTGGGTGCAGGGCACCTCGCGCCGCGTGGCGGAAGACGTCTATAGCGTGGTGGGCAGCATCGAGTTCGTGAACCAGGCCGGCGAGGCGCGCAAGGGCGAAGCCCAGTGCGACGTGATGCGCGCACCGGGCAACCAGTTCATCGTGCCGAAGGTCCGGCTGCCGCAGTAAGCGGCGGGTCAGGCCGTTTCCGTCGCCCCCACGGGCGCCGGGGCGGCAGGCACCGCTGGCGAAGGCAGCAGCGTGCCGCGCCGCAGCAGCGCCACCGTCTTCCAGATCAGCAGGCCAATGATCGCGTTGGCCGCGACGAACAGCGCGAACGCAGCGCCTTCCAGATCGCCGCCGCCGCGGGCGACCATGCGGATCGCCATGCCGGGCAGGGCGGCCACGCCGAAGCTGAACGCCCAGTAGCCCGGCGAAAAACGCTGCGTGCCGATCCACGGCAGCAGCCGCAGCATCAACAGCGCCTGGTACAGGCCATAACCCAGCAGCGCATACCCAAACAGGTCGGGCTGGCCTTGCGTCAGCGCCAGGTAGGCCGTGCCGCCTACCACGGGCGGCGCAATCTGGATGCCCAGCAGCGCGCGGCGTGCCTCGGGCAGCGGCGCGTTGACGGCCGCGCGATTCAGCAGCATCGATTCGATGGCGATCCACGACAGCAGGCTCGCGCCGAACAGCAGCATGCCGATGGTGTGCCATCCGAACAGCATGGCCGACGTGGCGCCCACGAAGCCCGGCGCCACGGCCGGCAGATAGGCGGCCGGTGTCACGGCTTCGGGCCGGATGCCGCCTTGCCAGAGCCGCCCATGCAAGGCCGCGCCCAGCGCCAGTTGCCCGACCGTCGCGGCGACGAACAGCGCAACCGCCACCTGCGGCGCATAGGGATGCACCAGCTGCGTCGCAAGCAGCGTGGAGGTGGGGATCAGTGCCGCGAACGACGACTGCACCGGATCGGCCATTTCCGCGCGGGCCGCGGCCGGTGCCACCAGCCACTTGTGCGCATAGGCGCCCAGCAGCAACAGCCAGATCCCCAGGCCCAGCCAGGCCAGCACCGTGGCCGGCAGCGAGGGCAGGACCCATACGTGGAGGGCGCCGCGCCAGACATTGGCCAGCGCCAGCGTGCCGACGGCCATGCCGAAGAACGACAGCGGAATGGTCCGGACGGTGGGGAATGAGGTAGGGAATGGGGTGGGGGCGCCCATGATCGGCTCGCATTCGGTTCTTGTTGATGTATCGGATAGTACGCAGACATGAAGGGGGCCGCAGACGCGGGCGGCTCAATGTCTTGCTCATCCGTCTCAATGCGTCTGGCGGCGCGCGATGTGTGGCGCATGAGGCTCAAGATTAAGTTTCTGTCATTCAGCCACGCCAATGTGGACATCGATCCGATCGTCACCTACGATTTGTGTACGCTGTACACAAGGCAGCGGCACCGATCTGAATTCATTCACTGGAGACCCTGGCATGAATGTCGAAACCACCCACGAACACCGCTGGCTGCACAGGCTGGTTGGCAACTGGACTGCGGAAGGCGAAGCCCAGATAGGCCCGGAAGGCCCCACCGAGAAGTGGAAGATCCCCGAGCAGGTAAGCAAGGTTGGCGAGACCTGGGTGCAGACCCGCTCCGAAGGGGAATTCCCCGGCTGCGGGCCGGCCATGACGGTCATGACGCTGGGCTACGACCCCGCGCGCAAGCACTTCGTGGGCACCTTTATCGGCTCGATGATGACCCATATGTGGATCTACGAGGGCGACCTGGAGGCCGACGGCAAGACGCTGACCCTGCGCGCCGATGGTCCGGCGTTTGGGCCGGACGGCACCGTGGTGCCGGGCAAGATGGCGAAATATCGCGATGTGGTGGCGTTCCAGGACGACGATAACCGTACGCTCACGTCGTTCATGCAGGCCGACAACGGCGAGTGGATCCAGATCATGCAGGCCCGCTACCGGCGGGACAGGTAGTCGGGCCCCCGCCTGCACGCGCGGGCGGTTTGACCCATCGCTATATACGGGACTATATTGCGTTGCGAAGCCCGCCGCCCGGGCGGGCGCACCATGATTGCCGTCCCAAGATGAACCGCTCGTTACTGTTGCTCGATGCGTTTGCCGCTCACCCCGGAGACCCCGTCACGCGGGCGCTGGCAGGCGTGCTGGAAAGTGCCTGCGCGGGGCGCCTGCCGCGCTTTGCGCAGTGGCTGGGCCTGCCGGCCGGAGAATTCCGGTGCATGCTGGATCACCATTTTCCGGGGGCCGCAGCCGCTGGCTGGGAGCCTGATGCGCCACCCCAGGATGCCGGTGCGCTGCCATGCGAATTCGCCGATCTGGTCGACATGCTGGAAGACGGCCACACGCCGGGCCAGTACGGCCCCGATGTCCATTGGGCCGCGCATGCGCTGGCGTCCGGCTGCTTCGGCCATACGCATCTGTGGCAGGACATGGGACTGTCGGGGCGCGACGAGGTATCGCTGCTGCTGCAGCAGGTCTTCGAGCCGGTATTCGCGGCCAACACCACCGAAATGAAGTGGAAGAAGTTCTTCTACCACCGGGTTTGCGAGCGGCTGGACATCCATCCGTGCCCGGAGCCGTCATGCGAGGGGTGCGACCACTACGTGGCGTGCCACGGAGCCGAGGCGGCCATCGTGGCGATGCAGCCGGTCATCCTGCGACCGGCCTGAATTCAGGCGCGGTCCAGTTCGCTGCTGTTCCACCAGGCTTCCAGCAGCGGCTGGAAACGGTCGTCGGGGGCTGGTGGAATGCGCGTGCTCTTGCGGGCCGGCGGCAACTGGCGGCCGGTCAGCTGATAGAAGACGGCGGCCGGCGGCGTGCCGGGGCCGTAGGGGACATGGTCGATCACGCTCATCTGCCGCGCGGCTTTCAAGGCACGCGTGGTTTCCTCGGCGGACAGGCCGCAGGCGTCGGCCAGCCCGTCACGGCGCACCGGGCCCTGACGCTGCAAACCTTCGATCAGCAGATGCACGCATTCGCGCGTATTCCTTTTCATGCCGCGCATTTTTCCGCACTGCCTGACACTTCACAATGACACTTGACACTTGTTTGCATTCGTCCGCTTGCAAGTGTGGCAAGGACGCAAAAATCACTTCAAATGCGTCGATTTAGGCACCCGGATAGCGTACCCCTTGCGCTGGCATCGATACTGTATAAACATACAGTATTCGACGAATTCCTATGCCCGCGCCAACTGCGCGTGGGCCCGGCACCCGATCATGATCCCAGCCCCGCATGGGCAGCCTTCGCTTCTGGCGGAAGACCATGCGCCCCCATCCCTCCCGCCTGCCGAGCCGCCTCGCGAATCGGTGCGCGAACTCGAACAGCGGTATCCCGGCCTGTGGCGCGCGGGCCAGCTGGGCCGTGCCGGCCGGCTGCCTGTCTGCCCGACCGGCTATGACGCCCTGACGGCCGAGTTGCCGGGTGGCGGCTGGCCGGCCGGCGCGGTGACGGAACTGCTGCTGACGCAGGATGGGGCGGGCGAATTGCGTCTGCTGATGCCGGCGCTGCGCACGCTGGCGGCCGGTGGCCGGCGCATCGCGCTGGTCAACCCGCCTTACCTGCCGAATGCGGGCGCACTGGCGGGCGCACTGGACGATGGCCGCCTGCCCGCACGGCAGCTCTACTGGGTGCGCCCGCCCGTGGCCGCCACGATGGCCTCGCAGCGCACAGACATGCTCTGGGCAGCCGAACAGATGCTGCGCAGCCAGGCATTTGGCGCGGTGCTGGTCTGGCTGGCCGGCGCGCGGCCCGAGGCGCTGCGGCGCCTGCAGGTGCTGGCGCAGGCCGGCGATACCGTGGTGTGGGTGCTGCGCCCGATGCGGGTGCTGCACGATTCGTCGCCGGCAGTGTTGCGGCTGGCGCTGTCGCCGCAGCCCGGCAACCTGATGTCGATTGTCTTCCACAAGCGGCGCGGCCCGGTGCGCGATACGCCGTTGCTGTTGCCACTCGAAGGCATGGCCCATGTGCCCCGGCGCACGGGCGTGCCTGCTGTTCCCACGCCCGCCGTTCCGGCGGGTATCGATCCGATTGCCCATGACGTACTGGATCGCGGTACATCTGCCGCGCCTGCCGCTGGACGCGCTGCAACCGAGCTGGCCTGAGCCCGCCGGCAGCCCCTCCGCGCATGGCAACGGTACGCTGCAACAACTGCCGGTGGCCGTGATGGCGCACGAGCGCGTGGTGCTGGCCAATGGCCCGGCCGCGGCGCTGGGCGTATGCTATGGCATGCGGCGCGGCGGCGTGCAGGCATTGTCGGCCGACGTGGTGCAGCTCGAACGCGACCCGGCCGCCGAGACCGATCTGGTGACCTCGGTGGCGCTGACGCTGTTGCATTTCACGCCAGCCGTGACGATCGATCCGGAACCCGAATCGGCCACGGTGATGCTCGACGTCACGGCCAGCCTGCGCCTGTTCGGCGGGCATCGCGCGCTGTGCCGGGCGATCCGTACCCGCGTGCGGCAACTGGGCACGTTCGTGCAGATCGGCAGCGGCACCACGGCGCAGGGCGCGGCATGGCTGGCGCGCCAGCCGTTGCGCAAGACACCGCGCGGCATCGTCCGTCCGGCCCGGCGCGCGGTGCAGGCGCCGCGCATGGTGCGCCTGCTGGACCGCCTGCCCGTGAGCTGCCTGCAGGCGTACACCGATCCCGACTGGCTCGAAGGCGTCGGTTGCCACACGCTGGGACAGGTGCGGCAGTTGCCGCGCGCGGGTTTGTCGCGCCGCATCGGCACCGAACTGCTGGCGCGGCTGGACCAGGCCTATGGCAAGGCGCCTTCGGGCTTTGCATGGTTCGAAGCGCCGCCCGCGTTTGCGCAACGCATGGAACTGCCGGGCCGTATCGAATCGGCCGAAGGCGTGCTGGCCGGGGCGCAGCGGCTGCTGCTGGCGCTGTCGGGCTGGCTGGCGGCGCAGCAGGCCGGCGTGACGCGCTGCGTGCTGATGCTGGAACACGAGCGCTACCGGCTGGGCGAGGACACCGAAAGCACGCCGGTGCCGCTGGCCCTGGCGCAACCGAGCCGCGACCCCGTACATCTGTCGAAGCTGCTGCGCGAAAAGCTCGACAAGGTGCGTTTTCATGCGCCGGTGGGCGGCCTGGGGCTGCGCGTGGAGACGATGGAAACCTGCGTGCCGCAGAGCGATTCGCTGTTTCCGGAGCCCGGCGCCGAACCGGCCGAACTGGGCCGGCTGCTCGATATGCTGGTGGCCCGCCTGGGCCGCGACAACGTGCTGCAGCCGCAGCCGCTGCCCGACCATCGTCCCGAACGCGCCAACCAGTGGTGCCCGGTGGGCGAGACGCCCACGCGTGCGCCGGCGGCGGGAGCCTTGCCGCCGGAGCGGCCGCTCTGGCTGCTGGAAGCGCCGCAGCCGCTGCGCGTGGAAAGGCATCGCCCCGTGTACCAGGGGCCGCTGGTCATGCTGACGCGCCCCGAACGCATCGAGGCCGGCTGGTGGGACGGCGGCCTTGCCACGCGCGACTATTTCATTGCCGAACGTGCCGACGGGCTGCGCTGCTGGGTCTATCGCGAACGCCCCGGCCGCCCCACGCGCGACGGGCAGGAAGACGGCGGCGAATACCGCTGGTTCCTGCACGGCCTGTTTGCCTGAGTGCCCGGGAGTTTGGCGATGTTGCCCGGATTGTCTTCCCTGCTGCCGTCGTTGCCCGACTATGTCGAGCTGCACTGCATTTCCAATTTCACGTTCCTGACCGGTGCGTCGCACCCGCAGGAACTGATCTCCCGCGCGTTCCAGCTGGGCTACAGCGGCCTGGCGCTGACCGACGAGTGTTCGGTCGCCGGCACCGCCCGCGCGCACCACGCCATCAAGGTATTGCGCGAGGACATGTGGGAGGCCGTGGCCCGCAGCGCGCGGCGTCTGGCGGCGGGGCAGACCGCCGGGGAGGCCGACGACGTGGAGGACATCGTGGCCTTCGTCGAGGAGGACGGCGACGAAGAAGGCGAGGGCGATGAAGGGGGCGATGAAGGGGGCGATGACGGAGAGGGGCACGGGGCGCCGGTCGACTTCGGCGAAGACGCCGATGCCGCCGCCCGCCGGCATGCGATGCTGGAAACGCTGGCCGCCGCGGCCGATGCGTTCAACCTGATCATCGGCAGCCGTTTCACGCTGACTGCGGACCCCGGCGGCACCATGCCGCCGCCCCGCCTGGTGTTGCTGGCGCAGAACCGCGAAGGCTTTGGCAATCTCAGCGAATTCATCACGCTCGGCCGCCGCCGCGCCGACAAGGGCAGCTACGTGCTGTATCCGTCCGATATCGCCGATCCGCAGCCCGACGAGCATCACCTGCGCGGCATGCCCGATTGCCTGGCGATCCTGTTGCCCGATTACTGCCCCGATACCGACGTGCTGCGCGCGCAGGCGCAGTGGTGCCGCGACGTGTTCGGCGATCGGGTATCGATCGCGCTGGAACTGCTGCAGGGTCACGCCGAAGCGCTGCACCGCGAGCGCCTGCAGCAGGTGTCGCGCGACACCGGGGTGCCGCTGGTGGCTACCGGCGCGGTCAATATGCACGTGCGTTCGCGCAAGCCGCTGTCCGATGTGCTGACCGCCATCCGGCTTGGTCAGCCGCTGCCCGCCTGCGGCATGGCGCTGGCGCCCAATGCCGAGGCTCACCTGCGCATGCGGCAGGTGCTGTCGCGGCTCTATCCGCGCGAGACGCTGGCGCGCACGCTGCATATCGCCGACCAGTGCCGGTTCTCGCTCGACACGTTGCGCTACGAATATCCCGAGGAACTGGTGCCCGATGGGCTGACGCCGATCGGCTATCTGCGGCAGGAGGTCGAGAAAGGCGTGAAGGCGCGCTTCCCGCATGGCCTGGAGCCCGAATGGGAAAAGCAGCTCGAAGGCGAACTCGAGCTGATCGAGGAAAAGAGCTACGAGCCGTTCTTCCTGACCGTCTACGACATCGTCAGCCATGCGCGCAGGCTGGGCATCCTGTGCCAGGGGCGCGGCTCGGCCGCCAATTCACTGGTCTGCTACTGCCTGCATATCACGGAGGTCAGCCCCGAGCAGGCCAACCTGCTGTTCGGGCGTTTCCTGTCGCGCGAGCGCGACGAGCCGCCCGATATCGATGTCGACTTCGAGCACCAGCGGCGCGAGGAGGTCATCCAGTACATCTACGACAAATACGGCCGGCATCGTGCCGCGCTGGCCGCGTCGCTGATCACGTATCGCTCGCGCAGCGCGTTGCGCGACGTGGGGCGCGCGCTCGGCATCGATCCGGGTGTGGTGGAGCAGGTGGTCAAGGGCCAGGCGTGGTGGGACGGCGGCACCGCGTTCATCGAGCGGATCTCGCGCTACGGGCTCGACCCCGATTCACCGGCCGTGGGGCAATGGGCCAGCCTGACCGAGCAGTTGCGCGGCTTCCCGCGCCACCTGTCGCAGCATGTGGGCGGCTTTGTGATCGCGCGGCACAAGCTGTCGCGGCTGGTGCCGATCGAGAACGCCGCCATGAAGGATCGCAGCGTGATCCAGTGGGACAAGGACGACCTGGAATCGCTGGGCCTGCTCAAGGTGGACGTATTGGCGCTGGGCATGCTGACCGCTATCCGCCGCGCGCTGGCGATGATCCCGAACCCCGAGCCCGAGCGCGCGGGGCTGCCCACGCGCATGGAAGACCTGCCCGAGACCGACGACGCCACCTACGCGATGATCTGCAGGGCCGACACCATCGGCGTGTTCCAGATCGAATCGCGGGCGCAGCAGTCGATGCTGCCGCGCCTGCAGCCGCGCCAGTACTACGACCTGGTGGTGGAAGTGGCTATCGTGCGGCCCGGCCCGATCCAGGGCGGCATGGTCCATCCGTACCTGAAACGGCGCGAGGACCTGCGCCGCACCGGCAAGCTGCCGACCTACTTCAATGACGTGATCCGCCGCGTGCTGGGCCGCACGCTGGGCATTCCGATCTTCCAGGAACAGGTGATGCAGCTGGCTATCGAGGCAGCAGGCTTCACGCCCGGGCAGGCCGATCAGCTGCGCCGGTCGATGGCCGCCTGGCGCCGCCGGGGCGATCTCAAGAAGCACCAGGACGCGCTGGTGCGCGCGCTGACGTCACGCGGTTACCCGGAGGCATTCGCGCTGGCGATCTGCAAGCAGATCGAAGGGTTTGGGGAATATGGCTTTCCGGAAAGCCATGCGGCCAGCTTTGCCAAACTGGTCTATGTGAGCGCGTGGATCAAGTGCCACCACCCCGACGCATTCCTGTGTGCGCTGCTCAACAGCCTGCCGATGGGGTTCTATTCGGCATCGCAACTGGTGCAGGATGCGCGCCGTCATCTGGTGGAGACGCAGCCGGTGGACGTGACGATCAGCGGCTGGGAAAGCGTGCTGGAACCGCAGCGGCCGGGGCAGCGGTTTCGCGACGTACGGCTGGGCATGAATCGCGTCAAGGGCATGCGCGAGGCCGCCGCGCTGCGCATCGAGGCCGCGCGTGCCGAACGGCCTTTCGAAAGCGTGGAAGACCTGGCGCGCCGCGCCGGGCTCGATGCGCACGATATCGACGTGCTGGCCGCGTCCGACGCGCTGGTGTCGCTGGCCGGCCATCGGCGCCAGGCGCGCTGGCATGCACGTGGCGCGGCGGTGCAGACCGCCCATCGCGACCTGCTGCACGAGGCGCCGCCGCAGGAGCAGGCGCTGGCATTGCCCGAGCCGAAGATCGGCGAGGACGTGGCGGCCGACTATGCGAGCATGGGCCTGTCACTGAAATGCCACCCGCTGACGCTGCTGCGACGCCGGCTGAGCGCGCTCAAGTACCTTACCGCGCAGCAGCTGTCACGCCTGGGCAACGGCCGCCACGTGCGCGCGTGCGGCATCGTGACGGTGCGTCAGCGTCCGTCCACGGCCAGCGGCACGATCTTCACGTCCATCGAGGACGAAACCGGATCGATCAACGTGATCATCTGGCCCGACCTGGTCGAACGCCAGCGCAAGGAGGTGCTGGGTGCCACGCTGCTGGGCGTGATCGGCACCTGGCAACGGCAGGGCGACGTCAGGCACCTGGTGGCCCACGAACTGGTGGACCTGAGTCCACTGCTGGGCAGGCTGATGGTGGGGAGCCGGGATTTTCATTGAGAGGGCACGCCGGCCGTGCCCCCGACCGAACTCAGTCTCCCGTCGGCACATCCCGCTGCGGCTGCCCGTCGTAAGTCCACAGGAACTGCCGGGGGATCGGGCCCTTGTTGCGGCCGCCCTGTTGCGACTGCTCCCAGGCGTGCGACAGAATGCCCACCGAACGCGACAGGCAGAACAGCCCGCGTGCCAGCGGTGCCGGGAAGCCCAGTTCCGCGTAGATGACGGCGGTGGCGCCGTCGATGTTCATCGGGATCGGTTTCTCGCGGCCTTCGCCAAGCTTCTTTTCGACGGCGCGTGCGATGGCGGCAAAGCGGCCGGAGACCACACCGGCGTCGGCAGCCTGGTCCACCAGTGCCAGCAGGCGCGGGGCGCGCGGGTCCAGCGGGTGGAAGCGGTGGCCGAAGCCCGACACGAACTTGCCGTGCAGATCGCGGTAGTTCGCCAGTCCGGCGGCCACGGCGTCGTCGAACGGCACGCCTTCGTCGAAGCGTCGCGCGATATCCTGGTAAAGCTCCACGGCCTGCTCGCCGGCGCCGCCATGCACGTCGCCGAGCACGTTGACGGCCGAGGCCATCGCGTTGTTGAGCCCCACGCCGCAGGTGGCGGCCATGCGGGCGATGGCGATGCTGGGCGCTTGCGGGCCGTGGTCGACGGCGGCCATCAGGGCCGCGTCAAGCAGTTCGCCTTCGCGCTTCCCGGGCAGTTCGCCGCGCAGCATCAGCCAGATCATCTGGGCAAAAGACACGTTGCCGATCAGCTGCTCGATCGGGTAGCCGCGGTAGCGGATCTCGCCGGGCTTCATGTCGATGATCTTCGTGCGCCACCAGTCCTGCGAGGCCTGCCGGCCGGCGTCCATCGGGAATGCTTCGCTCATAGTGCGCGCTCCTGTTTCAGGGTGGCGATATCGTCGGCGGCGTAGCCGAGTTCGCCAAGAATGTCGTCGGTATGCTGGCCCAGCTGTGGCGGCGGGGTGTCCACCGACGGCGCCGTGCCGTTGACCTTGAAGCCCGTGCGGACCAGGCGGATGTCGCGGCCCACGCCAGGCACGTTGGCGAAGTCGCCGATCATGCCGCGATCCCGCACCTGCGGATGCGCAAGCACGTCAGGCACCTTCAGCACCGGACCAGCCGGCACGCCGGCCTCGTTCAGCAGCTGCCACCATTCGGTGGCCGGTTTCTTCGCCAGCTCGGCTTCGAGTTCGGCGGTCAGCGCGGCACGGTTGGCCAGGCGCGACTGGCGCTCGGCAAAGCGCGGGTCGCTGGCCAGGTCGGGCCGGCCCACCACACGGCACACGGCTTCGAACTGCTCCTGCTTGTTGGCCGCGATATTGAGCGGGCCGTCGCCGGTGCGGAACGTGCCCGAAGGGCTGGCGGTCATGTTCTCGTTGCCCATCGGCACCGGGTCCTTGCCCGCAACCAGGTGGTTCGACACCACCCAGCCCATCGTGGCCATGGTGGCTTCGAGCATCGACACGTCGAGGAAATAACCCTCGGTGCGGTCGCGGTCGGCCAGCGACGCGGCGATGGCGAACGCCGCTGTCATGCCGCCGATGGTGTCGGAAACCGGATAGCCTACGCGCAGCGGTGCGCTTTCCTTGTCGCCGGTAATGCTCATCACACCCGACATGCCCTGGATGATCTGGTCATAGGCGGGCAGGTCCGATAGCGGGCCGTCCTGGCCGAAGCCGGAGATCGCGCAGTAGATCAGGCGCGGATTCACCAGTTTCAGGTCGCTGTAGCCCAGACCCAGCCGGGTCATCACGCCGGGGCGGAAGTTCTCGACGACCACATCGGCGCTCTGCACCAGCTTGCGGAACACTTCCTTGCCGCGCGCATGCTTGAGGTTGATGGTGATCGATCGCTTGCCGGGGTTCTGCGCCAGGAACGACACGCCCATCAGGTTGCGGTTCAGCTCGGCGTCGGCGCCCAGCTGGCGCGCCAGGTCGCCGGTGCCCGGCGTTTCCACCTTGATGACCTCGGCGCCCATATGGGCCAGCTGGTGGCAGCAGAAGGGCCCGGCCAGCACGTTGGTGAGGTCGAGCACGCGGATATTGCGAAGCGGCTTGTACATACGGTCCTGCCAGGAAATGGTTAGTCGACGCGGATCAGTCGACGCGAGCGCCCGATTCCTTGACGATCGCGCCCCAGCGCGTGTTCTCGCTCTTGATGAAGGTAGCCAGCTCTGCCGCCGTGCCGCCGCGCGGCTCGCTGCCTTCGTCATGAAGCTTGGTGATGGTGTCCTTGTCCTTCAGCGCCTTGTTGACTTCGGCATTGAGCCTGGCTACCACGTCGGCCGGCGTGCCAGCCGGTGCCACCAGCGCCTTCCAGTCCTCGGCCTGGAAACCGGCATAGCCCTGTTCCGCCACGGTCGGCACGTTGGGCAGCAGCGCCACGCGCCTGGCCGACGTCACCGCCAGCGCGCGCAGCTTGCCGGCCTTGATCATCGGCATGGCGATGGGCGGCGTGGCGAAATAGAAATCGGTCTGGCCGCCCATCAGGTCGGTCAGCGCGGGCGATGCACCCTTGTATGGCACGTGCAGCGCCTTGATGCCGGCGCGGCGCTGGAACATCTCGCCGGTCAGGTGGCCCACCGTGCCGGTCCCGGCCGATGCCATCGACAGCTGCTTCGATTTCGCGGCGGCCACCAGATCGGCCAGGTTCTTGTACGGCGCATCCTGGCGCACGATCAGCACCACCGGCTGCGCCGCCACCAGCGCCACGGGCGTGAAGTCCTTCAGCGCGTCATACGGCATCTTCGGGTACAGCGTCGGGTTGATCGCCAGGTTGGCCGTCTGGCCCATGCCGATCGTGTAGCCGTCGTTCTTCGCCTTGGCTACGAGATCCAGGCCGATATTGCCGCCCGCGCCGGCGCGGTTTTCCACCACCACGGTCCACTTGGTGGCGATGCCCACCTTGTTGAACACCAGGCGCGACAGCACGTCGGTGCCGCCCGCCGGCGGGAACGGCACCACCAGGCGGATCGGCTGGGCAGGGTAGGCATCGGCGGCAATGGCCGGGCCAGCCAGCAGCGCGGGGGCGGCGGCGATAGCCAGCAACGTGTAGGCGAACTTGCGGCGCAAGGGCAGACGGGTCATGCGTGTCTCCATTTCTTGTGTTCTATAAGATAGAACGACGATCTTAAAGAAGGAATGATCGTGAGGATAGGAGCGATGGGGAGGGCTGTCAAGCCGGGCCTTGTCAGGGTAAGGAATCTGAAAGGCGAACGCTCGCCCGGCACCGAATCCGCAGTGGCTCAGGGGACACCTGGCGTTGGACGGACTGGCGTGGGTGTGCCTTCCTCTGCCGCATTCGCGGAAGAGGTGGAGAGCAACAGGAGGGAGGAAATGCGGAGGCAGTGCCGCCTTCAGGCGGCGGCGAGTTCCGGTAATGCGAACCCGGCGCCCACGGCCTGGCGGGCCCCCGCCAATGCCTTCTTCGCGATCGACGCGTCGCGCCCCAGCCGCAGCAGGCCGCCGAGCTGGTGTGGCGCCTTCAACAGGCCGCGAATGATCGCGCCCACGTCGGTGCTGCCGTCGGCTGCCATGCCGGCGAATGCCAGCGGCGGCACGGCACGGTCGGCGGGGTCGATCACCACGCGCAGCGCGGCGAACGGGATGCCCAGCGCCTGGGCGGCGCGTGCGGCGATATGCGATTCCATGTCGACGGCCAGCGCGCCGTGCGCGTCGTGGAGTGCGGTCTTGTCGGCCACGGTCAGCACGGGAGTGTCCGAGCCGGCCAGCAGGCCGCTTTCGGCGTGGGGCAGCGCGCGTCGCAATGCCGCGGTCCAGTAGGGTGCCGTGCTGTACGACGTCTGACCGCTGCGCACGGCGGTAGCCACGATGACGGCGCCGGGCGGCAGCGTGGGATCGAGCCCGCCGGCCACGCCAAAGCTGATGACGCCGGCGCAGCCCTGCATCAGGCGCACATCCAGCGCGCGCGCCAGCATCACGCCGCGCTGGCCGAACAGCGTCTCCACATCGGGGCTGGCCGCGATGCGGGCTTCGAAATCCATCCCGCAGACCACCAGCACCGGCGACTGCGGGGAAGCCACGGCGCTCACAGACCCCACGCCACGGCGTGGTTGCCGTCGCGCAGCAGGTTGCGGAAGCGCGCCAGCGCCCAGAGCGGGAAAAAGCGCGAATAGCCGTGGTAACGAAGATAGAACACGCGCGGGAAGCCCACCGCGGTGAAATAGGGTTCGTCCCAGAGGCCATGGCTGGCCTGGGTGCGCAGCAGGTATGCCACGCCGCGCGCCACGGCCGGGTGATCGCCGGCGCCGGCGGCCATCATGCCCAGCATGGCCCACGCGGTCTGCGATGCGGTGCTGGGCGCCTTTTCGTAGCCGTGGTATTCGAGCTTGTAGCTGTCGCCCGATTCGCCCCAGCCGCCATCGGCGTTCTGGATCGATGCCAGCCATCGTGCGGCGCGTTGCATTTCGGGTGCGTCGGCACCGATGCCGGCGGCGTTGAGGCCGCACAGCGCGCTCCACGTGCCATAGATATAGTTGGTGCCCCAGCGGCCAAACCAGCTGCCGTCGGCTTCCTGTTCATCCAGCAGGTAGCGCAGCGCGCGTGCCGCCGGTTCGCTGTTGGCCGGCATCTGGCCCAGCTGGCACAGCATGGCCAGGCAGCGTGCGGATACGTCGGCGGTGGGCGGGTCCAGCAGCGCGCCGTGATCGGCGAACGGAATATTGTTCAGGTAGAGATGCGTGTTCTCGGGCTCGAACGCCCCCCAGCCGCCGTTGCCGCTCTGCATGCCGATGACCCACTCGCAGGCGCGCGCAATGGCGGGCGTGTAGCGATTCGAGCAATCGCCGCGCTCGGCGCGGTCCATCGCGGCAGCCACCACGGCTGTGTCGTCCACGTCGGGGTAGTGCGCATTGTTGTACTGGAATGCCCAGCCGCCCGGCCGCACGTGCGGGCGCCGCACGGTCCAGTCGCCGCGCAGTTCCAGTTCCTGGAGCGGCACCAGCCAGTCCAGCCCGCGCGAAGCCGCGGCAATCGCGCGGGGTTCGCCCACTTCCAGCAGGGCGTGGGCGGCCAGCGAGGTGTCCCACACCGGCGACAGGCATGGCTGGCAGTAGGCTTCGTCGTCGCGCACCACCAGCAGCTTGTCGATGGACTTGCGGGCAATGGCGCGGTCGGGATCGTCGGGTGGCACGCCCAGCACGTCGAACATCAGCACCGAATTGACCATTGCCGGGAAGATCGCGCCCAGGCCATCCTCGCCGTTGAGACGTTCGACGGTAAACGCGCGGGCGCGCTCGATAGCCCGCTGGCGCATGCTGCGCGGAAACAGCGGTTCGGCCATGCGCACCACGGCGTCGAGCGCACGGAACACGCCCACCCACAGCGGGCTCTGGTGCGGCGCGCGGCGCGGCAGGCGCGCTGCCTGGCACGGCCGCACGAACAGTTCGTCGATGCCGATCTTGCGCGGGTTGCGCGCCTGCGGCCGCAGGCTGTTCAGTACCAGCAGCGGCACGATGACCGTGCGCGCCCAGTACGAGACCTTCGACAGGTGGAACGGAAACCATTCGGGCAACAGCATGATTTCCACGGGCATCATCGGCACCGCCTGCCACGGCATCACGCCGTACAGGGCCAGCAGCGTGCGCGTGAACACATTGCTTCCCTCGGCACCGCCCATCGCGTGGATGCGGCCGCGTGCCCGGCGCATATGCTCGGCTTCGGGGTCGTCGCCGGCCATCTTCAGTGCGAAATACGCCTTGACGCTGGCGCTGACGTCGGACGCGCCAGCGTGGAACAACGGCCAGCCGCCGTCGGCATTCTGGATGCGGCGCAGATAGGCGGCGATCTTGCCTTCGAGCACCAGGTCGGGTGTCTCGCCCAGGTAATGCACCATCAGGATGTATTCGGCCGGGATGGTGGCATCGGCTTCGAGCTCGTAGACCCAGTGGCCGTCGTCCTGCTGCTGTGCCAGCAGCGTATCCACGGCATGCGCGATGCCGTCGTCGAGCGGGTCGGGCAGAGACGCCTCGGTGGAGCGCCGGTTCAGCGCGTCGTCATGAGGGCGGGTGATCGTTGCAGCCTGGTTCATCTATTCGGGGGCACTTCTCTCATGGCGATGCGGCGGCCACGGCCGCGTGCATCACATCGGCAAAAAACACGGGGTCACGCAATGGCATGCCGCAGCACGATCCAGGCAAGCTTGGCCTTGTTGACGCGCACCCGCGTGCGCGGGGCCAGCCAGCCACGGGCCAGCAGGCGCGTCAGGATCTCGTGATAGACCTCGTACATGATGCGCGGCGAGCGCACCACGCGCGACGGGCAGCGCGCCATGATGGCGGCCGACGCGTCGTAATGCGCCTGGGCGTCGCGGGCGATGCCGCGGCAGACCGTATCGATCGCCGGATGATCGATCACGGCACGCGGGGCGCCGGACGGGATGCCGGCGGCGGCCAGCGCCTCGGCGGGCAGATAGAGCCGGCCGATCTCGGCGTCCTCGTCCAGGTCGCGCAGGATATTGGTCAGTTGCAGCGCCCGGCCCAGGTGATGGGCCAGTTCGATGCCCGGTTGTTCTTCCAGGCCGAACACCCGTACCGCCAGGCGGCCCACAGCACTGGCAACGCGGTCGCAATACAGGTCGAGCGTGGCCGCATCGGGCGCCACGATCGTGCTGACGACGTCCATGATCATGCCGTCGATGACGGCATTGAAATCCTGCTGCTGCAGATTGAACGCCTTGATCTGTTCGTCGAGCGAGCGCAGCGCGGCGGGTGCGTTGCCCGCATAGCAGGCGGCGATGTCCGCGCGCCAGTCTTCCAGTGCTGCCAGGCGGTCGGCGTGCTGGGTATCGCCGTCGGCGATGTCGTCCACGGCACGGCAGAACGCGTAGATTTCGAACATGGCCTGCCGCTGCGACGGCGGCAGGATCCGCATGGCGGTATGGAACGAGCTACCGGAAGACACGGTGGGTCCGGCGAGCGGAGCGCCAGGCGTTGCGATTTCAGTACCGGCCACGGGTTTCCTCGGCACGCTAGATATCAGGCGGTCTATGGGAAGCCGCCCGGTTTCGGGTTTTTCAGGGTCGGGCGATTATAGCAACATCACCGATTCGGGGTATTTGTGGATGATGAGCCACCCGGGGCGGGGTATCGCACGTACGGTACGCCACGTGACGGCGTCGCGGTAGTCTGGTCGATCACCTTCTCGACGTCGGGTATTTCACGCATCGCGGCCAGGAATGCCGGCCGGTTGAAACCGGCGCCCACGCAGCCTTGCACGGTCAGCCAGCGGCCGCGCACCATGATCCAGAGCGAACTGTCTTGCCAGGCAGGCAGCGTACGGCGCAGGTCCTGCAGCCGCCGTTGCAGCGATTCGGCGATTTCGTTGTCGTACTGGTACGCATTGGCCAGCCGGCAGCGGCCTTCTGCATGGCAGTGGTTGCCTTCCTCGATGCGATGGTGAGCCTCGCGTTTCCATTCATCCTCGGAAACCCTTGGTCCGGCCGGTTCGGGGCAATCCGCGACGGCGCTTGAAACGCGCAGGAACGGATCGTTGCCAAAGTTGTGCAGCGATTGAGCATGCACGATTTTTGTCGCCACTATAAATAAGACGACAATTGGAATCCCGACAATCCATGCCATTCGCCTATTAATCGACCAACCGGTCGGAACGTCAGCAAGGCAATACATTATCGATCGGCATAAAAGCAGAAAGCCCCGCCGAAGCGGGGCTTCCCAGGCCAGATTATTGGCCCGGCGATTCAGGCTCAGAGAGCCTGGATCTTCGTGGCTTGCTCGCCCTTCTGGCCCATCGCCTTCACGTAGCGGACCTTCTGGCCTTCCTTCAGCGACTTGAAGCCATTGCCCTCAATCGCCGAGAAATGCGCGAACAGGTCGTTGCCGCCTGCGTCCGGGGTGATGAAGCCGAAGCCCTTGGCGTCGTTGAACCACTTAACGGTACCGGTTTCCATATTCCTATCCAACCTTGAATTTCAAATGAGCGTGATTGCCCGACCAAGCATGTTGCCCACAACGAACCGGAGCAAAAACGCTACAGGCCGGTGCACATGCGAGCAGTCATTCTGACGGTTTTTTTTCGCGTGTCAATCAGACTATGCCCCTAACGGTATTTCGGCATGCGAACAGCAGATATTAGAGATTTCTAGATCATTTGGGGATTTGTCTGACATCAGACTGATTCGCCTGGCGGTCCGACACGCGTTTCCATATCTGTGGTACCGACAGTTCGTACGCAGCCGTAACCGCTGGCGGCACCACGCCGACATGTATGCCACAAAACCGTTCCGCCAACGCTACTCCATATGGACTATGGCTACCAATGGATGATGCCGTGACAATGCGCGTCATAACCAGAAGCCGGCGGCCGCAGCCTTGCGCGCAAGCCGGGAAAATCGCGGTGCCCGAGGCGCCGGATCCGAGAACGGGGAATCAGATGTCAATACATAGCTAGCCAGATCCGTGGCACGCGGGCTGTCGAATGCCCGCCGCCGGCATGATGCCGGCCGTCTTCCTGCCGCATTTTCCTGCCGCGTCTTGCGCCTTGCAGAGGTTATTGCAGGTTCATGCCATGCCGAACCCGGCAGGGTGGCACGCGCCAATGTCCGCCATATGTCACGGTGGCTTCGGCACAATTTTTGACAATCTCGGTTCAGCGAATGGCCTAGCATCCGACCTGCCCGGGAATTAGGAAAAACACTAGTTCGAATGGGTCGACGGCATAATGCGGGTCGCGCGCCGTACGACGCTGCTTGCGTCACGACGCGCAGCAACGACCGCGCGCCATACCAACAAAGAAAAAGCGGACAGCAACGAGTGAAGCCATTGCAGCGTTTAATCCGGGGCCTTTTCCATGAAGTTGGCAACAATGCGCCGCGCCGCGCCGTGGGGCGCATTTTCCGTCACACGATGCTGGCCGTGGCCGTCGTGGCATCGGCGGGCGCCGTGATGCTGGGCGCGCTGACGCCGTCGGCCGATGCGCTGGCCCAGGCGGCGCCGGCCGTCCAGGCGGGCCGGGCCCTCCAGGCCGAAAGCACCCCCGCCGCGCCCAACGTGGCCTTCCATTACGGCAGCAAGCCGCCCGTCGACCTGCTGCAGGCGTTCGACGTGGCCGTTGTCGAGCCCGACAGCGGCTTCGACCCGCGCAAGGCCAAGACCCCGAATACCGCCTGGTTTGCCTACGTGAGCCTGGGCGAGGTGCTGCCCAGCCGCGCCTACTTCAACGCCATCCCCAAGGCATGGCTCACCGGGAGCAATGACGCGTGGAACGCCCGGGTGGTTGACCAGGCCGCCGAAGGCTGGCCCGCTTTTTACGTCGACAAGGTCATCGCGCCGCTGTGGGATCGCGGCTACCGGGGCTTTTTCATCGACACGATGGATTCGTACCACCTCGTTGCCAAGACCGACGCCGACCGCGCCAGGCAGGAAGCCGGCATGGTGCGGGTGATCCAGGCCATCAAGGCGCGCTATCCCGACGCGAAGCTGCTGTTCAACCGCGGCTTCGAGATCCTGCCGCAGGTGCACGGGCTGGCCTATGGCGTGGTCTTCGAATCGCTGTTCCGGGGCTGGAACCAGGCGCTGCGCGCCTACACCGAGGTCAGCCAGCAGGACCGCGACTGGCTGCTGAACCAGGCCCGCATCATCCGCGACCAGTACAAGCTGCCAGTCATCTCGATCGACTATTGCCCGCCGGCCGACCGCACTTGCCAGCGCGACGCCGCTCGCCGTATCCGCGCGCTCGGCATTACGCCGTATGTGACCGATTCCGGGCTGCAGACGGTGGGCGTGGGCCAGATCGAGGTATTGCCGCGCCGCGTGCTGGTGCTGCAGGAAAGCCAGCCGGGCGTGTCGATCGACAACAGCGAAGGCGTGCGCTTCGTGTCGATGCCGCTGAACTACCTTGGTTATCGCGTCGAATTTGCCGAGACACGCGATGAACTGCCGGAGATCACGCCCGACCGCTATGCGGGCGTGGTGGTCTGGTCCAACGGCTATTTCTCGCGTAACGCCGGCCGCTACCAGACCTGGCTCGAAAAGCTGACCCAGCAGGGCGTGCCCGTGGCATTCATGAACGGCTTTGGCATGCCCGCAAACAGTCCGCTGCTGCGGAGTCTTGGCCTGAAGACCGTCAAGGGGCGTGCGTCCAGCCCGGTGCAGATCGTCTCGCAGGACAAGATGATGGGCTTCGAGCAGCCGGTGGCACCCGATGCCACCGAGGCGGTCGCCGTACAGGTGCAGGACGGGGCGGCCAGCACGCGTTCGCTGCTGCGCCTGCGCGCCGGTACGCTGACCTACGACGCCGCGGCCATCACGAACTGGGGTGGCTATGTGACGGGCCCCTATGCCGTCCGCCAGAACTACGCGATCCGCCAGAATTCCTCCAGCGACCAGGACCGCTGGATCGTGCAACCGCTCGATTTCCTGCGCGAAGCCTTGCGCCTGCGCCCGATGCCGGTGCCCGACACCACCACCGAGAGCGGGCGCCGCCTGCTGACGATCCATATCGACGGCGACGGGTTTGCCTCGAAGGCCGAGATTCCGGGCGGCGGCTTCTCCGGCGAGGTGCTGTTCCGGGAAATCTTCGACCGCTATCGCCTGCCGATGACGATGTCGGTGATCGAGGGCGAGGTCGGCAAGTCGGGCATGTACCCGAAGCTGACTGCCGAACTGGAGCCGATTGCACGCAAGATCTTCGCGCAGCCGTATGTCGAGGTGGCCAGCCATACCTATTCGCACCCGTTCGAATGGGGCCGCACGGTGCCCGGCCAGCAGAGCGACGCAAGGATTACCGAGGGCGACGAGGAATTCCACCTGGCGATCCCTGGATACAGGATGGATCTGAACCGCGAGATCGGCGGGTCCATCGACTATATCAACAAGGTGCTGTCGCCGAACAAGCCGGTGAAGATGCTGCTGTGGCCTGGCGACTGCCAGGCCCCGCCGGAAGCCATCAAGCTGACCGATGCCGCCGGCGTGCTGAACATGAATGGTGGCGACACGCTGATCACGCGCAGCAACCCCACCTGGACCGCTATCGCGCCGCTGGGCATCCACAAGGCAGACCACACGTTCCAGGTATTCGCGACCAACCAGAACGAGAACGTCTACACGAACCTGTGGCGGGGTCCGTACTACGGCTTCGAGCGCGTGATCGAGACCTACGAGATGACCGAGAAGCCGTACCGCTTCAAGGCCGTGAACATCTACTACCACAGTTACGCGGGCACCAAGGCCGCATCGCTGAAGGCGCTGCGCAAGGTGTACGACTACGTGCTGACGCAGAACCTGCTGCCGATGCATTCCACGGACTACGTGCTCAAGGTGCTCGACTGGCAGAACATGGCCGTGGCGCGCGAACTGGGTGACGGCACCGATGGCGCTGCGGCCAGCGGCGCGTGGGTGGTGCGTGGCGACGGCAACCTGCGCAACCTGCGCTGGGTCGGCGCCGGCGTGCCCGACGTGGCTTCGGCAACGGGCGTGACCGGCTCGTCGCCGGCGCCCGGCGGCGGCGTCTATGTGCATCTGGACGGCGGCAATGCGCGCTTCAGCTTCGTGCCGGCTGCCACGCGCGCCGTGCCGGAATTGCCCGAGGCCAATGGCCTGGTGCGCGACTGGCGTCGCGACGGCGGCGTGACCCGTTTTGCTTTCTCCGGCTACTACAAGCCGTTCTTCCGGCTTGCCAATGCCGGCCAGTGCAGCGTGACCATCGATGGCAAGCCCGCCCGTGGCGTGCACGAGAACAACACGCTGCGTTTCGATACCCCTGCGGTGAATGATCCGATCCATGTCCAGCAACAAGTCGAAGTCCGCTGCGGCGCCTGAGCGCGAGCGGCTGTTGCCGCCGGCCCTGGTTCTGACCTTTACCGCGATGGTAGGTGTTGGCCTGGCGCTGATGTTCCCGCGCGAGACGCTGCGCGAACGCCTGCTTGGCCAGGGCCGTACGGTCGATGGCCTGACCGTGGCCTATCTGGAAGCGTGGTCGCGCGTGGCGCCCAACGACACCAGCTTCATGAGCGTGCTGGCGGAACAGTACGCGCGCAGCGGCCGGCTCGATGAGGCCGAGAAGATGCTCGAACGCATGATGGCGGTGCAGGGCCAGGACCTGGGTGGCCAGATCCTGCGCACGCGCATCGAGATCACGCAGCAGCGCGCCTACGCGGCGCAGCCCGAATCGCCCGAACGCGCCGAGCGCCTGGCGCTGATGAAGGACCTGCTCAAGCAGGCGACTGCCGAGAGCGCGATGCGCCGCTGGTCGCTGGCAGACCTGCAGACGCTGGCCACGCAGTCGCGCCAGATTGGCGATGCCGAAGCGGCCAGCGTGCTGTTCCGTGCGCTGGGCAAACGCGATCCGGCCAACCTCGACTTCTATAACCGCCAGCTCGCCAGCATCGCGCTGGCCGGTGGCAACTATCGCGACTCCGCGCAGGCGCTGTTCGACGCGCAGGCGCGTGCGAAGAACCTGTACGAGCAGCGCACGCTGTTCCTGCAGGCGCTGCAGACGCTGCAATCCGGCAATCTGCTGGACGAAGCACTGGTGGAAGCCGAGCGTCGTGGTGGCAAGCTGCTCGACGACCCCGAAGTGCTGCGCTACCTGACCAGGCTGGCGCTGGCTGCCAACAAGCCAGATGTGGCGGCAAAGTATGTCGAGCGGCTGCTGAAGCTGTCGGCCAGCAAGCCGTCCGGCGCGGCGCAGATTGCGCTGGCCGAATTGCGCCGCGACGCCGCACGTGCCGAAGTTCGCGCTGAAGTGCGCCGTGTTTCCGACACCGAGCCGTGGCTGGCCCGCGGCTATGTCTTCCTCGACGGCCCGCGTGGCGCCGCCAAGCGTGAACAGATGGGCGGCTTCGGCCTGCGCCGTGTTCACGCCGACCCCGCGTCGACGCCGATGCTGGCCCAGGCAACGCCAAAGCCGGGCCCGGGCAATCCCACGCAGGCCGAGGCCCAGGCGTCGGCCAAGGACGAAGTGGCCGCAGCCGTGGCGGCCGGCAAGTCTTTCAACGCCGACGACTACGACCTGGCCTACCGTGTGTTCCTGGCGGCCGGCAAGCTGGACCAGGCCCAGGAAGTGGCCCAGACGGCGGTGCGCAAGCTGCCGCACGAGCCGGTCTGGCGCGAGCGGCTGGCGCAGGTATCCGAATGGAACCGCCAGCCGATGATTGCGCTGCAGAGCTGGCTTGAATACGCGCAGGCGACCAACGACGAGCGCGCCTGGAACAACGTGATGCGCCTGGCGCCGGGTCTTAACGACGACCGCGCCTACCTGGCCGCGCTGCGCCACCGCGCCACGGGCGGCGACCTGAAGACCATCGACGAGGTGGTGGCTGCCTACGAGCGGCTGGGCGAGCCGGAGGCCGGCATGGCCTTCCTGGACACGCTGGCAAACGGCCCGACCGGCCGCCAGGCGATGGAGCGCAATGCCGATCTGGCCGAGCGCGCGGGCAAGGACGATCGCGCCTTCGAACTCTACGGGCAGCTGGAAAAGCGCTTCGGCGCCCGGCCGCGGTATGCAGTCAAGCGCGCCAACATCCTCTTCGTACGAGGCCGCCTGAACGAGGCGATGGACGCGCTGCTGCCGGCCCGCAAGCAGGCGGGTCCGCAGGACCTGCTGTACTGGCGTACGTACACCGAACTGGCCCGCCTGACGCAACGCGACGACCTGCTCAAGGACGGCTATCGCCAGATGATGTTCGCCATGGCAGAGACCCGTGACGACCACTGCATGCAGTTTCCGCCCGGCGCCGCCCGCAATGACTGCATTGCCGAAGTGCGCGACACGGTGGAAGCCGACTATTCGAACCTGATCGCGTACTACGACCGCTCGCCCATCGACGCGGGACGGATCGCCGAAGCAAGCTGGCGCAAGAACGGCAAGTTCGACCAGTTCCAGCTCGCGGTGTACTACTACACGCGCGCGCACGCCTGGCGCCGCATCGACCAGCTGCTGGCCGACCTGACGCCCGAGCAGCGCAGCGAAGCCGAATCGTCGGCCGTATTCCTGATGCGCCGCGCCGAGTACTGGCGCCTGACCGGCAACCGCGACCGGGCGCTGGCCGACCTGCGCCGGGCCGCCGGGCAGCCCGACGCCGACAGCGAGACCTTCGGTGCGCTGCTGTGGGCGCTCGTCGACAGCGGCACCGACAGCGAAGTGCGCGCCGTGATGCAGCGCCTGAAGCCCAGTGCCGAGCAGGACCCGGGCCTGTGGGGCGCGTATGCCGCCGGCGCCATGCGCTTCCAGGACGGCTACACGGCGCTGCATTACCTGCGCAAGATGCAGCAGGGCAAGAACGCCGATCCGCTCTGGCTTGGCCTGACCGCCGACGCCTACGAAGCCATCGGCCAGACGTCGACGGCCTGGCGCATCCGCAGGCAGGCGTGGATCGACCTGCATCATGCGTGGGCTGCAGGCGGCCAGAACTGGGCCAATGCATCGGCAAGCGACGACGAAGACGGCGACGCGGAAGACGACGCGCAGGAGGGTCCGGCACGGGGCGACCTGCGCCGCCAGACCGTGGCGCTTGGGCAGATCTTCGCGTCAGGCGATGTGTCGCGCAGTCTCGTCATCGAGATGCTGCGGCGTGATCGCGCCGAAGTGGCCGCGCGCCGTGCCGCGCCGGGCGATGCCAGGGCGCCGTCGCAACTCGGCAATGTGCCGGGGCTGCCGTCGCTGGAGCCGGTGCCGCCCGCCGCGCTGACCGAGGCGCAACGCCGCCGTCAGGGCCAGATCTCGGCGGCCAGCCGCGAGGTAGCGCTGGCCTGGGCGATGTCATCCGAATCGAACGATCTGGCGCGGGCCTGGCTGGCCCGGCACTATGCCGACCGGATGCAGCGGCCCGCGTATGCCGAGATTTCCATCGCGCTGGACCGCAACGACATGGATCAGCTCGACCGGATCATTGAGCGCCAGGGCGGCCGCGTGCCGGTGGCGAACCAGATCGAGGCCAATCGCCAGCTGGACCGCCTGTCCGCTGCGCAGACGCAGGCGTTCGAGACGCAGGAACTGGCCCGTACCGACGACACGCTGCAGCAGACGCTGGAAGACGCGCTGCTGTTCAACGCCCAGGCCATCGAGCCGCGTGTGACGTTCCAGCGCCAGAAGCCGCTCGAATATTACGAGTACAGCCTGGCGGGCGGCGCACGCCTGTGGGACGGCTATGCGCTGAACCTGCGTGGCGTGTTCCGCGACCAGCGCAGCGCCGACCGCACCCAGCTGGACAACGTGCCCGCATCGGACCGCCGTGCCGAACTGGCGCTGAGCTATCGCGACAGCCAGAAAAGCTGGCTGCTCGGGGTGGGCCGGCGAGACGGCCTGGAGAGCTTCACCACGGCCCGGCTGACCGGCAACTGGAACCAGGAAGGGCGCATTCAGTACACGGGGACGGTGGGCTACAACCAGCAGGCCGATGAATCGGCGCAACTGCGCGTCGGCGGCATGAAGGACGTGGTCGAACTTGGCGCGACGTGGCGGCTTGGCCTGCGCGAGTTCATCAGCGGCCGCGCCCAGTACAACCACTTCTACGGCCAGGACCGCACCGCGCTGGGCCATGGCATGGTCTTCGACGTCGAGGCCGGTTATCGCATCCGCACGCAGTATCCGGACTACACGGTGCGCATCGTCGGCACGCGCGGCATCTACAGCGCCAATGGCGGCACGCTGTCGTCGACCATGCAACGGCTGCTGCCGGCCGGCGATGACGAGGCGACGCCGGCGTTCTATATGCCGCAGAGCTTCACGCAGGCCGGCGTGCTGTTCGGTTTCGGCACCGACCTGATCGACGACTACACGCGCAAGTGGCGGCCGTTCCTGGAAGCCGGTGCGCTGTACGACACGCGCGCGGGGCACAACTTCCGCGGGCAGGTGGGCGTGGCCGGGTCGGTGTTCGGCAACGACCATCTGTCGCTTTATGTCTCGCACGACACCGCGGCCCGTACCACGGGTACGCCGCTGACCGAAGTCGGCCTGCGTTATCGCTGGCTCTATTGATGAACAATTGACTGGATTTCAAGGTAACGAGGGGGATCGAAGATGAACAAGACCAATACCCGCACGGGTCGCCTGATGGCATGGGCTGCGGCAATCGGTGCCGCGCTGTGGCTGGCCGGTTGCGCCGTGACCGACGTGGGCCGCGCGCCCCAGATGGCCGCCGGCGACACCGTTGCCGTGCTGCCGATCGTGAACTACACCGAAACGCCGCAGGCTGGCCTGCGTGCCGAAGCCATTGCCGAGTCGCTGCTGAAGACGGGCGGCGTGGCGAACCTGAAGCGCTATCCGGCGTCGCTGAACCCGGAAACGCTGTTCGAGCCGGCCGAGCGCGAATCGGTGAACAAGGCGCTGGAATGGGCGCGCGGCGAACGGGCGCGCTATGCGCTGACGGGCGCCGTGCAGGAATGGCGCTACAAGGTTGGCGTCGATGGCGAACCGGCCGTGGGCATCTCGCTGCAACTGATCGACGTGTCGAGTGGGCAGGTGGTGTGGTCGGCCACGGGCAGCAACGCGGGCTGGAGCCGCGAGTCGCTGTCGGGCGTGGCCCAGAAGCTGCTGCGCCGCCTGCTGGCACCGCTGATGCAGGGTTGAGTTGAACCGGGTAGAAAAAAGGACGGGTGACAAGCGTGGCTAACACCGCGGATAAAAAGCGCCAGACGACTCGCCAGGGGCAGGGCATCAGCCTTGGCGGGCGCTATGCGCGCTGGCTGGCGCCCGCGGGAGGCGGGGCGGCGGCTGTGCTGGAAATGATCGTCGTGATGGCGGTGGCAATGGCCATCACGTGGGCGATCCTGCCGCAAAACCCGCTGCTGCTGGGTCTGGGCTTTCCGTGGGCCTGGCTGCTGCCGGTCATCCTGGCGCTGCGCTACGGCACGCTGGTGGGGGTGGGCGCCGTGCTGATGCTGCTGGGCGGGTGGTTCTTCTTTGATGGCATTGGCGGCCACAGCGATGCGTTCCCGCGCATGTTCTTCCTGGGTGGCCTGCTGCTGGTGCTGGTGGCCGGGCAGTTCGGCGACGTGTGGAACACGCGCCTGGCACGCGCACGCGCCGTGAACCGCTATCTGGACGAACGGCTTTCCGCGCTGACCAAGAACCACTATCTGCTGCGCATTTCGCACGCCCGCCTGGAAAACGACTTGCTGGCCCGCCCTACCACGCTGCGCGACACGCTGTCGCAACTGCGTGCCGTGGCCATGCAGGATGCAGCGCGCGGCAGCGAGGCCGAACTCCTGGCTGGCGCGCAACCGATGCTGCAGGTGGTGGCTCAGGCCTGCCAGCTGGAGGGTGCCGCGCTGTTCGCGTGCGTGGGCGAGAGGCTCCAGCCCGAAGCCGTGGCCGCCATCGGTCCGGATTTCACGCTGGATGTTGACGATCCGCTGGTGCGCCACTGCATGGAAACGCGCGAACTTGCGCATCTGCGCACCACTGGCCTGCAGCAGGACGCCGAGACCCGCTACGTGGCCGTGGCGCCGGTGCTGGCCGGTTCCGACCGCCTGATCGGGGTGCTGGTCGTCGAGCGCATGCCGTTCCTGTCGCTGACCTATGAAAACCTGCAGTTGCTGATGGTGCTGATGGGCTACTACGCCGATGGCGTGGAGCACGCCCAGGCCACGCACGGCATCCAGGAACTGGCCCCGGCCATTCCGTACGCGTTCGCGCTGGACTACGCACGCCTGTCGCGCCTGCGCCGCGAAACCGGTATCCAGAGTTCCGTGGTGGCGCTGGTGTTCGATCTGGACGAAGCGCGCGACGCGCTGTTCGAACAGGTGGTGCGCAGCCGCCGGGCGCTGGACGTGGCCTGGCCCGCGCGCGGGGCGCATCAGCGCGCCATGTTGACGCTGATGCCGCTGTCGGACAGCCAGGCAGTGTCGGCGTACCTGGTGCGTATCGAAGACATGCTGCGTGCGCAGTTCGGCACCGATTTCGCCAGTGCGCACATCGGCGTGTACACGCTGCCGGTGCCTGCCGCCGGCGCGGAAGAGGCGCTGGTGCGCCTGCTGCACCGCTGCCATCTGGATGGCAAGGACGGCGGCGGCAACGCCACGGCGGCGGTCGGCACCAATGCCACCCCCGGGCCGGGCGCTGCTCCGTCCGCCGGCCAGACGCAGGCGGGCTGACGCATGGGCAAGCTGACCATCGGTGGCACCGCCTCGCAGATCGCGGCACTGTACCTGCTGTTCCATGGCGGTTCGGGGCTGCCGTTGCTGCTGTCGTTCCTGGGGTTGCAGGCGATTACAGCCGGGCTGCTGGGCCTGGCCGTGTGGCGCCTGCTGCCGCGCCGCTTCCGCACGCCGTTCGGGTGGAGCTACGCCTACATGGCGGCGTTCTGCTTCTTCGTGCCGCTGGGCGGGACGCTGGTCTGCGCGGGCAGCCTGCTGTTCTCGAAGCTGTTCCCGCAGCAGCGCGACAGCGCCGGCATTGCCTCGGTGGCGCTGCCCGAATTCGTGACGCACCTGATCCAGCGTGTGACGCACGGCGGCGGTGCGCGCCTGCGCGCCCAGCTGGGCAACACCCGTGCGCCGCTGCCGGAACGCATGACGGCGCTGGTGGCGATGCAATCGATGCCCACGCGCACGGCCAGCCCCGTGCTGCGCGAACTGCTGGCCGACAGCACCGACGATATCCGCCTGCTGGCATACGGCATGCTGGACGGCGCGGAGAAGCAGCTGACCCAGAAGATCCTGGCCGAGCTGCCCCGCCTGGAATCGGCCGACACGCCGCAGGCGCGGCTGGAAATCAACAAGCGCCTGGCCGACCTGTACTGGGAACTGATCTACCAGAACCTGGTGCAGGGCGACGTGTATCGCTACACGGCCAGCCAGGTGGAGCGCTACGCCAGCGCCGCGCTGGAGATCGACGACAGCAATGCCGCGCTGTGGTACATGCGCGGCCGCCTGGCGTTGTCACGCAATGCGCCTGGCGAGGCGCGCGACTTCCTGGGCCGTGCCGAGGCGCTGGGCTTTGCCCGCGATCGGGTGCTGCCGCTGCTGGCGGAAGCCGCCTTCCTGGAACGCGACTACGCCGCGGTCCGCCGCCTGATGGCGGCTTTCGACAGTCCTTCGCCGCTCCCGCTGGTGCGGCCCCTGCTGCGGTACTGGCAATCATGAGCGAAATTCTGGTCAAGGGACCGTCTGCCGACGTCATGCTGCTGCTGGAAGGCACGTTCCCGTATGTAAGCGGGGGCGTGTCGAGCTGGGTCAACCAGATGATCCGCGCGTTTCCCGATATCCGGTTCGGCATCGTCTTCATCGGCAGCCGCCGCGAGGACTATGGCGACATGGTCTACCCGTTGCCCGGGAACGTCGTGCATCTGGAAACCCATTTCCTGTACGATTTTCCGCCGCCGCCGCTGGTGCATGGCACGCCGGGCGACCCGCGCGCGTTCGACAAGTCGGACGCGCTGCACGAACTGCTGCGCGAGCCGGGCAAGGAAGCCGAGGCCGGCGAACTGATCCGCGAACTGATGCCGCAGCTGCGCGAGGGCGGGGCGCTGTCCGAGGACGCGTTCCTGTACAGCAAGCGGGCCTGGGACACGATCACGAACCAGTACCGCCAGTTCTGCACGGACCCGTCGTTCACGGACTATTTCTGGACCATCCGCATCATGCACAAGCCGCTTTGGCAGCTGGTGCGGATTGCCGACGGCCTGATCCCGGCCAAGGTCTACCACACGGTGTCCACGGGCTACGCGGGCTTTCTGGGTGCGATGCTGCGCCACCGCAACGGCCGTCCGCTGCTGGTGTCCGAACACGGCATCTATACCAAGGAACGCAAGATCGACCTGTTCCAGAGCCAGTGGATTCGCGACAACCGGAACATTTTCGAACGCGATATTTCCCAGATCAGCTATTTCCGCGAACTCTGGGTGCGTTTCTTCGAAACGCTGGGGCGCGTCTGCTACGAGGCCGGCGACGAGATCACGGCGCTCTACGAGGGCAACCGCCGCCGCCAGGTGCTGGACGGCGCGGTGGCCGAGCGCACGCGCAATATCCCGAACGGCATCAACCTGCCGCGCCTGTCGGCGCTGCGCGAGAAGCGCGCGCCGGGTGTGCCGCCGGTGCTCTGCCTGATCGGCCGCGTGGTGCCGATCAAGGACATCAAGACCTTTATCCGCGCGATGCTGACCGTGGTGCGCGAGTACCCCGAGGCCGAAGGCTGGATTGCGGGCCCAGAGGACGAGGATGCCGAATACGCGCGCGAGTGCCGCAGCCTGGCCGAAAGCCTGGGTCTGGGCGGCAAGGTCAAGTTCCTGGGCTTCCAGAAGATCGACGAACTGCTGCCCAAGGTGGGCGTGCTGGTGCTGAGCTCGATCTCCGAGGCGCTGCCGCTGGTGGTGCTCGAAGGCTTTGCCGCGGGCGTGCCATGCGTGACCACGGACGTGGGCTCGTGCAGTGAACTGATCTTCGGCCTGCCCGGTGAGGACGCTGCGCTGGGTGCCGCGGGCGACGTGGTGCGCATTGCCGATCCGGCTGCGCTGGCTGGCGCGGCACTGGGCCTGCTCCAGCATCCGGACCGCTGGCACGCAGCACAGGCTTCGGGCATTGCGCGCGTGGAAAAGTACTACACGCAGGAACAGATGGTGGGCAGCTATCGCACGCTCTATACCGAACTGATGGCGATGCCGGATAACACGCGCCGCGAGCATGGCGGCGCCAGCCCCGCGAAGTGCCCGGTGCACCACGGCGCGCAGGCAGGAGGACGCTGAGATGGCCGGTATTGGATTCGAACTTCGCAAGATGCTCCGGCGGGACAGCCTGTCGGGCATGCTCAGCGCGTATGCGTATGCGGGCGTGATCAGCTCGGGCCCGTGGGTGCTGTCGATCCTGGGCATCCTGCTGATCGGCCTGCTGTCGATCGGCTGGGTCATTCCCGGGGCGCTGATCACGCAGTTCCAGGTGTCGGTGACGTACCTGATAGCGTGCAGCCTGATACTGACCGGGCCGATGCAGTTGTCGTTCACGCGCTTCACGTCAGACCGCCTGTTCGAAAAGCGCGCCGACCTGGTGCTGTCGAACTATCACGCTGTGGCGCTGCTGTGCACGGCGCTGGCGGGCGCCATTGGCCTGGCCTGCGCTGTCTGGGCGTTCCCGGAGCAGTCGGTGCTGTACCGGCTGCAGATGATGGCGGGCTTCGTGATCATGAGCAATATCTGGATCGCGGCCATCTTCCTGTCGGGCATGAAGCAGTACAAGGCCATCGTGTGGACGTTTTTCGTCGGCTACACGATCACCGTGCTGGCGGCCCTGGCGCTGCGCTCGCACGGGCTCGAAGGCCTGCTGGGCGGCTTCGTGTTCGGGCAGTTGTGCCTGCTGATCGGCATGATCACGCTGATCTACCGCAATTACACGAGCCACCGGTTCATGTCGTTCGAGGTGTTCCAGCGGCGCTTTGCCTACCCGAGCCTGATCGCCATCGGCCTGTTCTACAACCTGGGCATCTGGATCGACAAGTTCATGTTCTGGTACGCGCCGTCCACGGGCCAACCCGTGATCGGGCCGCTGCATGCGTCGATCATCTACGACATCCCGGTGTTCCTGGCCTACCTGGCCATCATCCCGGGCATGGCCGTGTTCCTGGTGCGCATCGAGACCGACTTCGTGGAGTACTACGACGCGTTCTACAACGCGGTACGCGGCGGCAGTTCGCTGGAGCATATCGAGGACATGCGCAATACGATGGTGCAGACCATCCGCCTGGGCCTGTACGAGATCGTCAAGGTGCAGGCCATCGCGTCGCTGCTGCTGTTCGTGGTGGGCGGCTGGCTGCTGCGGCTGCTGGGCATTTCCGAGCTTTACCTGCCGCTGCTCTATGTGGACGTGATCGGCGCCAGCCTGCAGGTGGTGTTGCTGGGCGTGCTGAACATCTACTTCTATCTGGACCGCCGCCGCGAGGTGCTGATGCTGACCGGCACGTTCGTGGTGCTGAACTTCGTGCTGACCCGCCTGACGCTGTCGCTGGGCCCGGCCTGGTACGGCTACGGCTTCGCGGTGTCGCTGCTGATCGTGGTGGCGCTGGCGCTGTACCTGCTGGACCGCAAGCTCGACCGGCTGGAGTACGAAACCTACATGCTGCAGTAACGCTGCATGTGCCGGGGCCGCCGCCCGAGCAGCGCGGCGGCGCCCCGGAGCCTTCCATCTGGCCTGCTCCGGGCCACGTTTTCATTACGCCCGCAAGGCAGGTGGCCGGCCTGCGGCGCGCCTGCAACACTCTGCGCGGGGTATCCCCTCTAATGTAGCCTCGACGTTTCATGGCGCGTTTCGGTAACATGACGCCGCCGTGCCAGACACACAGGCCGCAGTCATCAGAGGGATGTAATGAGAATTGCCTCAGTAGAGGACGATGCCGCCCAGGCCGATCAGATCCGGCAGCTACTGGAAGAAGCGGGCTTTAGCTGCACCAGCTTTGCGACCGGTTCCGCATTCCTGCGCGCGCTGCGCGATCAGGCGTTCGACCTGATCCTCATGGACTGGCAATTGCCCGATACCAGCGGATACGAACTGGTCAGCTGGGTGCGCCAGCACTCTGGCCGCCTGCCGCCGATCCTGTTCCTGACCAGCCGCATTGACGAGGCCGACATCGTCGCGGGCCTGAGCGTGGGTGCCGACGACTACCTTGCCAAGCCGCTGCGTCCGGCCGAATTCGTGGCGCGCGTGCGCGCGCTGCTGCGGCGCGCCTATCCCGACGCCGTTCACGATGACGAACTGATCCGGCAGGGCGACTACGTGGTGGATGCGCGCCGCCGCGCCATTGCGCTGGCGGGGCAGATTGCCGACCTGTCGCCACGTGAATTCGACCTGGCGCTGTTCCTGTTCCGGAATATCGGCCGGCTGCTGTCGCGCGACGTGATCGAGCAGGCCGTCTGGGGCCGCGCCATGGATGCCGGCTCGCGCACACTCGATACCCATGTCTCGCGCCTGCGTATCAAACTGGCGTTGCGCCCCGAGCACGGGGTGCGGCTGACCTCGGTCTACTCGCACGGCTATCGTTTCGAGGCCGCGGGGGCCGCCGATGCGTAGACGGCGCTGGCTTGGCCGTGCGGCGCTGTGCGGCGGCATGGCCTGCCTGATCCTGCCCGGCGGCACGCTGGCCGGTCCGGCCGGAAGCCAGGGCGGTGACTTTATCTACGAGGTGGAGCCAGGCGACACGCTGATCGGTCTGGCTGCCCGTTATATGCAGCGCCCCGATGACTGGCGTCTGCTGCAGGCACGCAATCGTGTGGAAGATCCGTACCGGCTGGTGCCGGGGTCGCGCATCCGCATGCCGCTGTCCAGGATTCCGGTGGCACCTGCCACGGCAAGCGTGGTCTTCGTGCGCGGCCAGGTGCAGGCCGACGGACGGCCGGTGCAGGTCGGCCAGACGCTGGCCGAGTCGGTCCATGTCAACACGGGCGCCGATGGCGCGGTCACCCTGGAGCTGCCGGACGGCACGCGCGTGGCGCTGCCGGCCGATACGTCGATGGCCGTGCGCCGGCTGCGGTCGTTCGCACGCAGCGGGCTGACCGATACCGTGATCGGCATCGATCGCGGCGCGGCGGATTCCCGCGTGGCGCCCAGGGGCAACGGTGTCGGCCGTTACGAAATCCGTACCCCGGTGATGGTGACGGGGGTGCGCGGCACGCGCTACCGCGTGGCCGTGGACGGTGCAGGCAGCCGCAGCGAAGTGGTCGAAGGGCGGGTCGGCGTCGGTGCACGTGCCGCGTCGCAGGAGGTGGCCGCCGGGTTTGGCGTAGGCGTGTCGGCGCGGGGCCAGATGGGCAAGCCGCTGGCGCTGCTGCCGGCCCCCGGGGTGGCGCCCGTGGCCCAGCCGGTGATGTCGCGGTCGCTGGCCGTGCAATGGCAGGCCGTGCCTGGTGCCGCACGCTATCGCATTGGCGTGGCGCGCGATGCCGCGCTGACCGAATGGGTATCGGCCGCCGAGGTGGCCGGACCCGCCGCGACGCTGGACGATTTGCCCGATGGCGCGCTGTACGTGGTTGTCAATGCGCTGGCTGCGGACGGCATGACCGGCCAGGCCGGCGTGTTGCCGGTCACGGTCAGGCGTCACCCGCCCGCGCCGTTCTCGCTGGCGCCGCGCCCCGATGGCGTGGCCTATGGCGGTGACGCGCAGTTCCTGTGGGCCGCCGTGCCCGATGCCACGGGCTACGAGCTTGCCGTGGCGGCCGATGCCGCCTTTACGCAGCAGGCGGACGTCCGGCGCGAAGCCGGTGTGGAATCCCGCCTGACGTTGCCGACGGGCCAGTGGTGGTGGCGCCTGCGTTCGCTGGATGCACGCGGCCAGCCTGGCCCATGGAGCGATGCCCAGCGCCTGCGCGTGGAACCCGCGCCGCCGCTGCCCGCCGCCAGCGACAATGGCGCCGACCTGCTGGTGCGCTGGCCTGCCGATGCCGCCGCCCAGTCGGGGTACGTCGTGCAGATTGCCGGTGACGGCAATTTTGCCCAGGGGCTGGAGACGCTGCGCGCTGCGCACAATGAACTGGCCCTGCCGCGCCCGGAGGCTGGCACGTACTACGTCAGGGTGGCGCGTGCCGAGGGTACCGGTATTCCGCCGGGGGCCGCGTTCTCGGCACCGCAGCGCATCGTACTGCCAGCCGTGCTGCGCGATGTGCGCGGTGGCGTGGTGGTGTTGGGGGGCACGGATCGTGGCGTCGAGACGGGTATCCGCTAGCCGGGCGGCCGCCTTCTTTCATCGCCGCACCCGCGTGGAGTGGGTGCTGCTGCTGTCCGCCGTGGTGGTGGTTACCGCTTTGGTGGCGCGCTTCAACTGGTTCGAGCGTGCCGACCTGGCGCTGCTCGACTTTGCCATCGCCAGCCAGCCGCACGCTCCGCGCAACGACATCGTGCTGGTAGCCATCGACGATGCCAGCATCGGCGCCATCGGCCGCTGGCCGTGGCGGCGCACCGTACTGGCGTCACTGATCGACCATATCGCGGCCGACAAGCCGCGTGTCATCGGGCTTGACGTGATCCTGTCCGAGCCCGATATCCGCTATCCGGCCGACGACATGGAACTGGCGCAGGCCATTGCGCGCGCCCGTAACGTAATTCTGCCCGTGGTGGCGGAATCGGGCGTGGCGGGCCCCGTCATGCGGCATCCGCTCGAAGCGTTTGCTGCGACCAACGGCCATATCAACATGAGCGTCGATGCCGATGGCGTGGCCCGCTCGGTCTATCTGCGCGATGGCGAGTTGCCGCCGGTGTGGCACTTTGCCGCCGCGATGGCCGCCTACGGGCAGCCGTCGCCGCCATCACCGGAGTCCTTCCGTCACGAACGCGCGCGGCGTATCGACAGCGCCGGCTGGGTCAGCCAGGACCGCCTGCGGATTCCGTTCGCGGGCCCGCCAGGCACATTCGAACGCGTGTCGGTGCTCGATGTGCTGTCGGGCCAGCTTGCCGCGGGCTTTTTCCGGGGCAAGTACGTGATCGTGGGCGCGATGGCTACCGGCATCGGCGACGTCTTTGCCACCCCGGTATCGCGCAGCGGGCGCGGCATGAGCGGTGTGGAGATCCTGGCGAACACGCTGCAGGCCCTGCGCGACGGCACGGGCATCGTGCGCATACACGACCTGGCCGGGTGGTTTGCCACGCTGCTGCCGGTGCTGCTGGCCGCGCTGGCGGCCTGGATGCTGACGCCGCGCGACGCACTGATCGCCGTGGCCGTGCTGGTGGCGGCCCTGATCGGCGGCAGCATCATGCTCGTGGGCAGCATGCAGCTGTGGTTTGCGCCATCCGCGGCGGTGTTTGGATGCCTGCTCGTGTATCCGCTCTGGAGCTGGCGGCGGCAGGAAGCCGCGCTGCGGTTCCTGTCCGAGGAACTGGCGCGGCTGGTGCGCGAGCCCGGGCTGCTGGCGGCGCCGGCGCGTGTCGACCATTCGCTGGATGGCCGGATGCAGGCCGTCTACGACATGACCGCCCGGCTGCGCGACATGCGGCGCTTTCTGTCGGACGGCCTGGAAAGCCTGCCCGAGGCCACCGTGATCTGCAACCTCGACGGCGGCATCCTGGTGGCCAATCGCCGCGCGGTGGCGCTGGTGCCGGTGGTGCTGCAGGGCATCAACGACCTGCCGCAGCCGGCCGGGCTGGGCGATCTGCCGTCTGCCGGCGCCTATGCGGATGCCTATGCGGATGCCTACGTGGACGCCTACGGCGGGCTGGAGCGTCCGGGCCTGCCCGACATTATCGAGACGCTGTTCCCGGTGCCCGGCCCCGGGCTCGCATACTGGGATGCCCTGTGCGGCGCGCTGGACGCCGACGCACCGGTGATGTCGTCATCCGATTCGCACGGTGTGGAGCTTGCCACCGAGGACGACCGCCGCTACCTGCTGCATGGCGCGCCGCTGCACGGCGAGGCGGGGCGTCCGGCGGGTGTCATCGTCAGCCTGATCGACATCACGACCGTGCGCCGCGCCGAACGCCAGCGCGAGCAGACGCTGCATTTCCTGTCGCACGACATGCGCTCGCCGCAGGCATCGATCCTGGCGCTGATCGACCTGCAGTCGCGGCCCGAGCGGGCCCTGTCGCAGACCGAACTGCTGGGCCGTATCGGCGAACACGCTCACCGTACGCTGGCGCTGGCAGACGATTTCATCCGCCTGGCGCAGGCCGAATCGCAAAACCTGGCATTTGCCGAAGTCGACCTGACGGCGCTGGTGCTGGACGCCACCGACGAGCTTTGGGCGCTGGCGAAGACGCGCGGTATCGAGCTGCGGCTCGATCTCGATGGCGACGGCGTGACATTGCGTGCCGCGCCAGCGCTGCTGGTGCGCGCCATCGCCAACCTGGTGAGCAACGCCATCAAGTTCAGCCCGGACGGGGTGCCGGTCACGGTGGGACTGCGCCGCCTCGGGCCTTACATGGCCATTGAAGTGACCGATCTGGGCCCCGGCATTGCACCCGAGGCCCAGGCGCGCCTGTTCCGGCCGTTCAGCCGCGTGCATGCACCGGCCAGCGATGCGCCGTCGGGCAGTGGTCTGGGTCTGGTCTTTGTGAAAACCGTGGCAGAACGCCACGGTGGGCGCGTGATGCTGCGCAGCGCGCCAGGTGCGGGTGCAACGTTCTCGATCTGCCTGCCGCTGCGCTCGCGCGCCAGTTGACGCCGAAGGCGCGCATCGGTCGCGCGACGATTGCCCTGCAAACCGCGCAACGCGCGCGTCAGCGATGCTTGCCGACACAATTGTTGGCAATCCCTCTTGCAGAAATTGCCTACGATCTGTCGGGCCACGGACACCGCATCCGTGGTCTTGATGCCCACGTCGTGCCCCGGCGTGGGCGTTTTTTTATCCCTACGCTTGATGTCCCCCTCTCCCGCAAGTGGAAGAAGGGGGCAGCGGGGCCTACTTGGCCATGCCCGGTGCCGGGGCCGGTGTGGCCGGAGTCTCGGGCTTTGCCGACGTGTCGGGCCTGGCCTCGCCTTCCGGCGTCTTGGGCGCCGCCTTGCCGCCCGGTGCGGGTGCCGACGATTCCTCGTCCTCGTCATACGTCGGCAGTGCGTCGCCGCCGCCGGTCAGCAGGTACTGACGGCGCTGCGTATAGGCATCGCGCACAAATGCGTACTTGTCCAGCGCGGCCTGCGACAGCAGGTCGGTGGCGCCCAGCATGTTGGTCCGTGTGTTCACCACGTTGATGCCGAACATCGAATAGCGCCAGGCCGTATCGAAGTAGTGCGCCGGGTCCAGGAAGATGCTGCCCGCCACGCCCACGCCGTCGCGGATCGAGCTTGGGCCGAACAGCGGCAGCACCAGGTACGGGCCGGCCGGCATGCCCCAGGTGCCCAGCGTCAGGCCGAAGTCCGTGGAATGGCGCGGCATGCCGGCGGCGGTGGCAACGTCGATCAGGCCGCCGATGCCCAGCACGGTGTTGACCGCCACGCGCATCATCGTTTCCACCGCTTCCACGGGCTTGCCTTGCAGCACGTTGTTGGCGAAGTTGCCGACGTCCGAGAAGTTGTTGAAGAAGTTGGTGACGGCCAGGCGTGCCGGCTCCGGCGTGACGGCCTTGTAGCCCTTGGCCAGCGGCTGGGCCACATAGGTGTCGGCCTTGTCGTTGACCGTGAAGATTGCCCGGTTCATCGGCTCCAGCGGGTCCGCCGGATTGGCATTGGGGCCGCTGGCGCAGCCGGTGGCGAGCAGGGTCAGCGATGCGGCGGCCAAGGCGGTGGCAAGCCGGGGCGTATCAGGCGCCGCGGCGCGCAGGAGCGAAAGACGGGAGAGCATGTCGAGACAGTCTTGAACGTTTCTTGTCATGGGGGACGGCGCACCCGGCAGCGCCGGGACACGTCCGTCCGAACTGCGCCGGTGGGCGTCCGGGCTATCGCCGGGACTTGCCAGAATCCGACCCTGCTGATTTATCGGCAGATTGTGCCATGGTCGTAGCCACCGTGAGAGGGGGTAGCGACGGCCCGAGCGGTTCCGCGCGGCCATTCAGTTCGCGGCGCGGGCGGCCCATCAGGATCGGCTGGAAGAAAACCGCGCCGGCCAGCGTGCAGAGCAGCGCCAGCGCCAGCAGCTTGCCCATGCTGGCCGTGCCCGGATGGTGCGACAGCCAGAGGCTGCCGAATGCCGTGGCCGTGGTGCCCGCACTGTACAGCACCGCATGCGTGAGGCTGGACTGCAGCAGCTTGGTCTTGCCGTGGCGCCAGGCGATCACGTAATAGATCTTGAATGCCACGCCAATGCCCAGCAGCAGCGGCAGCGCAATGATATTGGCAAAGTTCAGCGAGATGCCGAACACCACGCACAGTTCCAGCGTGACCAGCCCCGACACCAGCAGCGGAATCAGGGTGCGCAGCACATCGCCCACGCGGCGCAGCGTGATCCAGAGCAGCACCGTGATCGACAGCACCGCCCAGATGCCGGCATGGATAAAGGCGGTCATGATGGTGTCGGCCGACCCCTTGATGGCGATCGGGCCGCCCGTGGCGTCAGGCTGCACGCGGGCCATCACGGCAATGAACTTGCCCAGCGCGGTTTCGCGGGCGGCTTCGTTCCTGACGCCGGGCGGCGGCAGTTTCGGGCTTATGTTGATGAGCGCCTGGCCGTTCGGTGCCAGCCAGTCGCGTACCAGGTCGGGCGGCAGCGTCTGCTGCGACACCGGTTCGGGCTGCAGCGCGAGTTGCAGCGTGCCCAACGCCAGGCGCAGCGGCAGGGCCACTGCCAGCTCGGCGCGGTCGCGCACGGCAGGCGTTGCATCGGCCAGCTGCTTGAGCGCACGCGACAGGTGTTCGGCCGATTCGGCGCCGGGGCCCGGATGATCGAGCGCGGCCAGCGACAGCTGGCGCGATGCATTGCGCAGCGACGCCACGCGCAGCGCGTCGGTGGCTGGCGTGGCGGTCGGCTGCGTCAGCACCGGCATCAGGCTCTTTGCCATGCCGGCGATGATGGCCAGCTTGGGCGCCTGGTCGTCGGGGATAAAGGTCTTCAGCGTGACCACGCGCGCCACCTCGGGCAGCGCCTTGAGCCTGGTGGCGGTGGCTTCTGCATCCTTCAGCGTCGGCGCCAGCACCTTGACGTCGTCGGTGCCGGCCTGCGGGGCATCCTTCAGCGCCAGCAGCGTCGACATCGATTCCGAATGCGGGTCTTTCAAGTGCAGGGGGTCGAAGTCGAAGCGCAGGTGCGGCAGCAGCGGGGCGCCGCCGATCAGCACGGTCAGCACGCCTACCAGCGTGCCCTTGCGATGGCGCTCGAAAAAGGCGTCGGCCGGGGCCAGCCAGCTGAAGCCGGGCATCTCTTCCTCGGCGCGCGGCGCCAGCACGCGGATCAGCGCCGGCAGCATCGTGAAGGTTGTGGCAAAGGCGATGAACATCCCCACGCCGGCAATCTTGCCCAGTTCCGCCACGCCACGGTAATCGGTGGGCAGGAAGCAGAAGAAGGCGGCCGCCGTGGCTGCCGCGGCCAGCGTCAGCGGGCCGGCCACGTCGCGGGCAGCCAGCGTCAGGGCCTGGTCCAGGTCGCCGTGGTCATGCCGCTCGGCACGATAGCGCACGCCGAACTGGATGCCGAAGTCCACGCCCAGCCCGACGAACAGCACCGCGAAGGCCACCGAAATCATGTTGAGCGCGCCCACCATCATCAGGCCCAGGGCGGCGGTGATGATCAGGCCGGAGATCAGGCTCACCAGCACCGCCGTGATCAGGCGCGCGGAGCGCAGCGCCATCCACAGGATGCCAATCACCACGATCAGCGTCAGCACGCCGTTGAGCACGGCGCCTTCGCTGACCGAAGCAAATTCGTCGTCGGCCAGCGGCTGCGGGCCGGTCAGGCGCACCACGGCGTTGTAGCGCTCGGTCAGCTTCAGTTTGGTGGCGGCGGCCCGGATGGCGTCGCTGGCGCCCGAACCGGCCTTGAGGTCGCTGAAGTCCAGTACCGGCGACAGCGTGACGAAGCTGAACGCACGGCCGTCGGCATTGGGCTTCAGGCTGTCGTCGACCAGTCCGGCCCACGACAGCGCCGCGGGCTTGCCGGCCAGCACGCCGTCGATGGTGCGGGCGCTTTCGCCCAGCAGCCGGTCCATGTCGGACAGTTTGATCTGCCCCAATTGCAGCGGCAGGTTGAGCGTGGTGGTGAGCAGGTCCGACAGGCCGCGCAGCGTGGGGTCATGCGCCAGGTTGTTCAGCAGCGGGCGGGCCTGGCCGAGCTTGCCGGCCATGTCCTGCACGCTGGCGGTATCGGCGAACAGCAGGCCATTGCGTTCGAAGAACGGGCCCGAACCGGGCTGGCCCACGGCCTTGAAGCGGTTGGGCTGCTGGCGTAGCGCATTGGCCAGTTCGTTGGCGGCGGCATCGGCCAGTTCCTTGGCCGGGGCCTGCACGACGGCCAGGATCATCTTGTCGCGCTGCGGAAACGCGGCGCTGATGGCGGCGTCGTTCTGTGCCCAGGGCGCGTCCGATTCCAGCAGGCGGCTGATGTCGGTGTTGATGGCGAAATTACGGGCAGCGTAGTAGCCGCTCCCGACGGTGAGCAGCAGGGTGATGCCGATCACGAGCCAGGCGTGAACGGTGGCGAATTTGACGGTACGAACCAGCAGCGGTCTGATCATGAGTCCTGTATCTTCAGCGCCCGACGCGGCGGGGGCGCATGGGCGGCACCCGGAGTATAGCGGTTGAAGCGGGGCATTCCGCACCCGCCGCCACCCGCCGCCGAGCGCAAGGCAACATCGCGATCCGCTATATACTGGCCCGACTGGCCAACCCGGCCGTATTGCTTTGATGAGTCATGAACCGTTACGCAATCCTTCCCGCCGCCATCATCGCGCCGATCGCCGCGGTGGTTGTCATGTCTGCCGCGCATGCGCAGGTCAACACCAGCGCCGCGCCGGACAAGCTCGTGCAGTCCGCCGTCGAAGGCGTGATCACGAAGATCAAGTCCGATCCTGAAACCCGCGCCGGCGACCTTGCAAAAATTACCGCCGTGGTCCAGCGCGAATTCCTGCCCTATACCGATTTTGGCCGTACCACGCGGCTGGCGGTAGGCAATGCATGGAAACAGGCCACTCCAGAGCAGCAAAAAACGCTCCAGGAACAGTTCACGGCACTGCTGGTGCGCAGCTATGCCGTGTCGCTGTCGCAACTGCGCGAGCAAAGCCCGAAGTTCTCGTACAAGCCGGCCAAGTCTGGCAATAACGCCAATGACGCGGTCGTGGCCACGCGCGTCATGAACAACGGCGATGAAATGCTGATCGACTACCGGCTGCAGAAGGGCAGCGACGGCTGGAAGATCTACGACATCAACATGATGGGCGCGTGGCTGATCGAGGTGTATCGCAAGCAGTTCGCGGACATCGTGGCGCGCGACGGCATCGACGGGTTGATCAAGTACCTGAACAGTCACAACGCGCGCGCATAGCCAGGGCGCCAGCCATAAAAAAACCGGGTCTGGTCGCCCAGTCCCGGTTTTTCATCAAACGGCCGTCGATCGTGATCGAACGGCCGTTTTTCATGGTGCTCAGTGAACCTGTGCGGCCTGCACGGCTTCGGCGCGGCTGCCCTGCGCCTTCTTCAGGTTGCCGATTTCTGCCAGCTTGATCTCCACGTGCTGCGAGAACACGTATTCGGCACGGCGCTGCTTGTCCAGCGGGATGTCCGGGGCCATCGGGCCGTCGGTCTTCACGCCACGCAGGCTCACGCCCAGTGCCTTGAGCGGGTGCGAGAACGTGTCGGCCACGGCGGTTGCCTCGAAACCGCTGTGCACCATGCAGTTTGCGCACTTTTCGTAATTGCCAACGCCGTAGGCGTCCCAGTCGGTGCCTTCCATCAGTTCCTTGAAGGTCTTCACGTAGCCTTCGCCGACCAGGTAGCACGGACGCTGCCAGCCGAACACGGTACGTGCCGGGTTGCCCCACGGCGTGCATTTGTAGGTCTGGTTGCCGGCCAGGAAGTCCAGGAACATCGTCGACTGGCTGAACGCCCACTTCTTGCCGGCGTTGCCGCGCGCCAGGATGTCGCGGAACAGTTGCTTGGTCTTGCCGCGGTGCAGGA